>ERZ857882.3-NODE-3-length-244945-cov-16.717596_pt1 | contig 244945 bp, 204 predicted proteins | sample MGYA00519697_ERZ857882 | MGnify/ENA primary metagenome ERZ857882 (study PRJEB31778, sample SAMEA3449373) | human gut metagenome | biome: human gut; feature: human-associated habitat; material: faeces | place: United Kingdom | collected 2010/2012 ...
TCAATTCGCCTTTTCGAACTCCGTTCCGCACTTTTTTTCGCTTCCGCATATGATGTTCATCCTATGCTTTTGGCCCTTTTTGCGGTTTTGAACTCAAAACACACCAAATCCAACCCGATTTTATACTTTTGCACCGTTTTCAGGCATTGAAAGATGACACAGAGCAGAAAACAGCCCGTTTTCGACACAAAAAGAAAAATATATTTCAAAGCTCGATTTAAATATATTTTGCCTCTTTTCGCCCCCCTCGGAACCCGCTGCACCTTCTCGAACATGTGCCCGAGAAGGTGCTCGGCAGGGGTGAAATCTTGAAAGCAGGCTCAATCGCTCTTGACAAGTCGAAGCTATATATATTATAACATGTGTGCCAGAGTACACAAAGAACAGCTTTAAGGTTGAACCGGACAGGCCGTGCTTTGTATACTTAAAGAGCTGAGTAACTATGCTTGTCGGAAAGCATCCTGAAATCAGCGTTTGCTTTGAAAAAAGGACTCTGCGACAACGCTTTTTTTAAAGCGAATGAGTTAGCGTACGCTAACTGCGAGGATGCTGCAGAAAATGCGGGATATGCACGTTGATGAAAGAACTGGGACTGTATGATTTGAAGCCCGGGACACTACGCTTGCGAAAAATGCTGCAAAACTCATTGACAGCAGCGGCAGCTGTGCTATAAAATATACTTAAAATCACGGGCAGTAAGAAGAAACGGCCTCGGTCAATCAATAAACAAGCTGCGGACTGACAAACGCCGGATACGAGTCGTGCGTGTTGATGTGTGCCCGAGCTGTGTGTTTTTGTATTTTTGAGGAGTACTATGGTAATAAACAACGGAAATATCCATGAAGTGAACAATATCAGTCTGCACGATGCCTGCTTCGAAAGTTTTGTTTTTGATCGTGTACATAATCGACTTGAAACAGTGGTCAAACCGGAGTGGCCGTTTGTCGTACCACCCGACTTTGACAGCAGCGAATCATTTGAACACGCTGAACTCAAGAGAATCCGCATTACCTGCGTTGACGTGATCGGAACGGAGATGTCCAACTGCGAGTATTGGGGTGCATCGCCGTATGTTTTTTCGTTGAGCATATTAAACGGAAAGAAATCGCATCTTGTGCAAAGGCTGTTTGAAAATATGAAACCTGAATATAAATTTTGCAAACTAAAATCTAAAGACGACTATATAGAAGTTTTGATTGAGTTTTCGTCCGGCGACAAACTGCGGGTGGCATGCAGCAGCGTTCGGTTCGGCGAAGCTGAAAATGATGAATGAAACATTTAAATGGACTGTGAAAGGAGAAAACTTATGTTAAGTGACAACAAAATAACCGAATGGCGCGAGAGACTGATTTCCATGATTATCGAAAACTACCCGAATCGATGGGAAACTTTTAAGTCTGTAAAGGAAAATGTGACAGCAGTAAAATATGGATCGGGAAGTGTTTACTTGCCGCGCGGCTATTTTTGTCCCAGTCGTGTTCTTGATACGGTTATCGGCAACGTGACGAGAGGCCGTCTGCTAAAAACAAAGCCGAGAACAAAGATTCCAACATACAGATACGGGTTTGATAAAAACGGTAAATTAATTACAGCCGAAGAGTACGATGAATGGGCAGACAGAATAGAGGATATTACATCGAAATTCGATGTATCCGATTACCAAAAAGCATTTCCGTCGTTTTTGGACGAAGCAAAAAACGGTGTGCTTATTCCTCGGGAATATGAATTTATAAAGCGAGAAAACGGTATTGAGATTGGCTTGCGTTATCAAATGGATTGTGCTAATAGCAATTCGGGTTCGATTGCGATTTGTGAAAATGGTTATTTAAAAAAGTATTTTCATCTTTATAACGTTACAATTAAAACTGTGAATATCTTTTGGGAGCCGAGTTTTACTTCCGAAGAGTACGAATACATTGACAGTCATCATGTTGATGTTGTTATGCGTATGCAGGAGGAGGTAGGCATGTTTGCAGAATACAAAATCAATAATGTGGTAAGATATCGCTTTGAGCTCGATGATAACGGTGCAGCAAAGAAATACACACTGATCGAAAGCAACGGAAAAGTTCTTTCTCAGGAAAAACAAGATTATTACACATATGAAGTCTATAAGCCGATAGATTTCAGATACGAGGTGTAGCGATATGATCGCGAGTGCAGATTAAACAGACTTATATCGCTGCGGCTGCGCATTATGATATGCTCCGGGGGTATTCGGCTGCGATATTTGCTAAATGCTGCTTTATATGGTATAATTCAAATGAAACTTTGGATAAGGCTTTTGAGGAAAAAATGCCTGCGGAATTCTTCCGATAAGGGGTATTTTTTCTGCAAAACGGGTTATCCGGAGGTTTTTGAGCGCAAATGCGCGGCTGCGCATTGATATTGAGTCGGCAGGGAGGATGCTTTCTATGAAACATAAGATAATCGGAGTTGACCCGGGCTCTCCTGCGGCTTGTGCGGGTGTCTGCGCCGGCATGTACCTCACCTGCATAAATGATTTGCCGGTTGTTGATATTATCGATTATGAACGTCTTACTGCCGAAGAAAGCATTGAATTAACACTCTGTGCGGACGGCGCTCAATGCGGCAAACAGCAGAAAGAATTCAAAATTTCGCTCACTAAGGAAGAATATGAGCCGCTCGGACTGAACTTTGAAACAAGCCTCATGAGTCCGGTACGGCAATGTGCAAACCATTGCATATTCTGCTTTATCGATCAGATGCCGCGCGGCAACAGAAAAACGCTGTATTTCAAGGACGATGACTGGCGACTGTCGCTGATAATGGGCAATTATGTCACGCTTACAAATGTCAGCGACAGAGAGTTTGAACGTATGATTGCCCGCCGCGTTTCACCGCTCTATGTTTCCGTTCATGCAACGGACGGCGCAGTGCGTAAACGCATGATGCGGAGCCCAAATTCCGAAAACATTCTTTCACGGCTTACGCGTCTGCACGAAGAAGGACTTGCATTCAACTGCCAGATTGTGCTTTGTCCCGGCTACAATGACGGGGATGTGCTGAAGCAAACATTGAATGACCTTTTTGCCCTCCGCCCGGAATGCCGTTCCGTGGCTGTGGTTCCTGTTGGACTCACTGCACATAGGCAGGGACTTGCAGAGATTCGGCCGACAACTGCGGAAAGTGCATCCGCTGCCATCAAACTTATCGATGAGTTTAAAAAGAATCATGGGCTTTCGGACTTTGTATATGCATCGGACGAGATGTACCTTGCGGCCGGTCAGGAGCTTCCGACGTTTGAGGAATGCGGTGATTTTGAACAGATAGAGAACGGCGTCGGACTGTTCAGACGGTTCGAACACGACTTTATGAATGCACTGGAAGATTTACCGACTGCGCCCCGAATGCGTGAGTTTGATTCCGTGAGCGGGGTCTCCATCGCGCCGCACATGAGCAGGCTTTTCAAAAAACTTCTGCCATACAATATAAAAATCAATGTGCACCCCGTTGTTAACGATTTTTTCGGCAACACCGTCACGGTCACGGGATTGGTTACGGCGGGAGATATAATTAAGCAATGCAAAGACTGTTTGAACGGAGAAGCTTTGCTGATACCGCACACGATGCTGAGAGAGAACGATGTTGTTTTTCTTGACGGAATGTGCACTGACGAACTTGCGGCTGCCTTGCAAAAACCGATTTGGCGCGTCAGCGCGGACGACGGTTATGATTTTATTGACGATATAATTAACCTGATTGAAAGGAACGCATAAATAATGAAACCCTTGGTGGCAATAGTGGGAAGGCCGAATGTCGGCAAATCCACACTTTTTAACAAGATAGCGGGGAAACGCATAGCGATAGTTGAGGATACTCCGGGCGTGACACGAGACCGCATTTACGCGGATGCGGAGTGGCTGAATTACAGGTTCACGCTTATTGATACCGGCGGCATTGAGCCGGAAAGCGAGGACATAATTGCAAAACAAATGCGTCGGCAGGCAGAGCTTGCAATTGAAACGGCGCAGGTTATAGTTTTCCTTCTTGACGGCAAATCGGGGCTTACAGCAGCGGATGAGGATGTTGCGGATATGCTCCGCCGCAGCAAAAAACCAATCGTGACGGTCGTAAACAAAATTGATCATCCGAAATACGAAGATGCCGTTTATGACTTCTATACCCTCGGTATAGGCTGTCCGATAACAATTTCCGCCGAACAGGGATTGGGTCTCGGTGATATGCTTGATGAAATTGTTTCGTATTTCCCGCAGATTGAAGAGGAAAGTGAAAACGATAACACGAGCATTGCGATTGTGGGCAGGCCGAACGTTGGTAAATCCAGCCTTGTAAATGCACTTCTCGGACACGAAAGGACGATCGTCAGCAACGTTCCGGGCACAACGCGGGATGCAATCGATTCACCATTTACATGGAACGATAAGGAGTACACTTTGATAGACACTGCGGGCATACGCCGCAAGCGTTCTGTTGAAGATGAAACCGTTGAGCGTTACAGTGTTATCCGCTCGCTTGCAGCCATTCGCCGCTGTGATATTGCGCTCATTGTTGTTGATGCGGAACGCGGACTGAGCGAACAGGACGTGCGCATTGCCGGCTATGTACACGAGGAAGGAAAGGCTTCCGTACTCATTGTCAACAAGTGGGATCTTATCGAAAAAGATACCTATACAGCCGAGAAATTCAAGAAGAAAATGCTTGTTGATCTTGCGTTCATGAGCTATGTTCCGATGTTGTTCATATCTGCAAAAACGGGACAGCGCGTCAACAAAGTTATGGAACTTGCGGAGTTTGCATATGAGCAGAACTGCACTCGCATATCAACGGGCAAGCTGAACGACATAATCAGCGAGGCAGTCACAATGAATGAACCGCCCGTGAATGCGGGAAGACGTCTGCGTGTGTATTATTCCACCCAAGCCGGCATCAAGCCGCCGACATTTATTATTTTTGTGAATGAACCGGAGCTCATGCATTTTTCATACAGGCGCTATCTTGAAAACTACATTCGCAAATCATTTGAAATCAAGGCAACCCCGATTCGCCTTATCATCAGAAAACGGGAACGAAGCGACACCGATTAAGGATGCCGCACTGTGAGTTTTAAGGCTGAATCGGTCATACTAAGGATAATTCGGGTTTGAGTTAGTTTTGCGAAAAGGGGATACGGAATTGAACTTTTTCGCAAAGCACTGTGGGCATGATTTGCAGTATCTGAAGAGAGGTTTCTGTGCGGAAGGGCTGCGCGGCATAATTTCTTGATGAAATGTATAAATGCTTACACCCGTATAAGCAATTCACGGAGGACAAAGTATTCGGAATGACCGTTATTGAATTTTTTGACAGAACCCCGGTAGAAAACATAATAAGCTGTCTGTCGATGCGCCCGAATAAGGTTATTCTTGCGGGCGGCAGCAGTGATATGAGCGAACACGGACGCATCTTGAAACGGGTTGCAGCGGCACATGGCCTTGATATCGAGATAAGCTGCGTGCCCGTTGACAGAAATAACCTGACAAATGCCGTTTCGGGTTTATGCGGCATCATTGAGTCGGAACCCGGAGATTTTTCTATTGACCTCACCGGAGGAGAGGATCTTCTGCTTGTTGCTGCCGGAATCGTTGCAGAAAGATATGCAAAGAACGGAGGACGCCATATTGAGCTGCATCACTATAATGTTCGGACAGGAGCGGTTCAGGACTGCGATAACAATAATAAGGTATTCAACAACACAAACCCAAAGCTTTCAATAGTGGATGATATTGTCCTGCACGGAGGAAAACTGCGCTACAGCAACAGTGTGCTGGGTGACGGAACATACCGAATGTCTCTTTCCGATGATTTTGCCGAAGATGTTAATTCAATGTGGGATTTATGCAGAACAGATCCTGCACAGTGGAACATGAATCTGAATGCACTCGAACTGCTGTCGCATTATAAAATGCAGGATGATGATCCGCTGGACTTTTTTCTGACGTTCCGCTATGCTGAGGAGCACATCCCTAATTGTACGGAAAAGCTCAACCGCGTATGCCGATTGGCGGAAGAACTCGGAAGGCGCGGTATCATTGAAAAACTCCGCGTTGACTCGGGACTGCTTGCGTTTCGCTATAAAAACGCGCAGATTAAACGCTGCCTTGCAAAAGCGGGAAGTGTGCTTGAAATCAAGATGCTGTTGCTTGCGAATTCCGCACTTGACGATGACGGGAACCAATACTATAACGATGCGGCAAGCGGTGTAACAATCGTTTGGAGCAATCACGGTTCTTCTGTCCGCCGATGGAATTTTTATGATGAATCAACGGATTATTGTGACATAAACACCGAAAATGAGATTGATGTTATGCTTATGCGCGGCGTGATCCCGGTGTTTGTTTCATGTAAAAACGGCGCAGTGGATTCAAATGAATTATACAAACTTAACACGGTTGCAGACAGGTTTGGAAGCATATATGCAAAAAAAATCATTGCAGCAACCTATCTTGGCAAGATGGGTTCAGGAAGGGAAATGGATCCGTTCCGCAGACGTGCGGAAGAGATGGGCATTGAGCTAATAGAAAATGCTCATTTGATGAACGATGACGAGTTGCTTGCACGTTTAAAAAAGGCAACAGAATAGATTTGAATGCCCGTTCAGACTTAATGCGCCTGCAAATGCCCGATCGGCAGCGTAAATTTAAATGCTTAAATAACTAAATGCGGAAACAAAATTTTCAGCCGCCGGCATGGAAGTCGGCGGCTGTTTCCAAATGTTATCGAAATGAAACTATTCCGCTTTCGGCTCGCTGTTCTGTTTCAGCAGCGGCAGCAGTTCCTCAACACTCAGAACTTTTCCGCAGCAAAGCAGTTTGCCGTCAACGATGAGTGCGGGCGTTGTGATAATGCCCATTCGGGTGATTTTCACAAGATCACTTATGGTTTCAAGCTCGGTTTCCGGGATATTCGCCTGCTTCATTGCGGCAACAACGTTGTTGCGAAGCTTTGCGCAATGTGCACAGCTGCCGACAAGCACCTTGATCCTTGCACCGTTAACAGCTGCGGGGATAATGCGAACCTCGTTTTGTCCTCTTTTTTTGAGGATACTGTTAATCTTAATGAATGCCATAATAATTCACCGCCTTTTAACCTTATGTATCACGCTTGAATATCGCACATTCGCAGCAAGAGGCAGAGCGCTTATTGCTCCGCATACTCTCTGTGGACATATTTACTCGTTGTCAGTTTCAGCAATGCACCGTAATCGGGGATGAACCTCAGTGTGTCGCCGACTTTGTATTTTTTGCAGTTGGTGAGGTTGACGATTAAGTGGTCGCTGCTTGCACCGATAATCTCAACATCGGGGTCAAGCGGGGTGAGTCCGTCGGGGTTCACATCCTGCCTTCCGATTGCAAGAATGCCTCGAATCATTTCACCGCGATCTTCAAAAGTGACACGTTCACCGAATGCATTAAGACCGCTTGTTCCGATAGGTTTGCTGGGTTTGCGCTGAACTTCGACAAGCTCTGCTTCAAGGGCAAAGCAATCTGTATTCAGCCATTCGACGGGCTTACCGCTTTCGGTATTGTTGCCGAGGACGAAACTTTCGCCGAGACGAAGCTGGGTGATGCCTTCCGGGATACGATTTTCCTCCAGCATTGTGAGCATTGAGGAATTACCGCCCGAGACGATGGGAAGGGGGACAGAATACCTTTTGCGCAGCTTGTCTGCAATTGCAAGCAGTCCGCCGAGATTTGTTTCATCGGGAATGATGCCGCCGTAGCAGGTAAGGTTAACACCGATTCCGTGGAATTCAAGTGCAGGTTCGGCAAGAATTGCTTCCGCTGCGGAGAAAATCTGCGCTTCATCCGTGTTGAAAATGCCCTCCCGCAAGTCGCCCATATCGACCATAAGAATAATCTTATGCACTTTGCCGAGCTTTTTTGCAGCACCGCCGATAAGTCGAATGGTTTCTTTTTCGCTCTGCATTGAAATGTCGGCATAGCGGACGACATCTTCGACCTCGCTCTGCATTGAAATGCGAAGCAGCTGAGTCGGTTTATCGGAATGAAGCTCCGCAATTGCGGCAAGGTTCTGCACGCGCGAATCAGCAAAAGCATCCGCTTCGCTTTCTGAAATCATTCTGCAGATACGTTCATCGGCGCAGAAGACTTTCGTGACAATCGCGGTTTTAATGCCGACAGCGTGACAACGGTCAACCAGTCTGTCAAGGTTCGTACGCAGTTTGAACAGGTTTATTATCAGTTTCGGATTCATATTATTACCTCAGGTTTTGCAGCCGTTTTTGATGTTTGAGTTTTAACCCGCAGCAAAAAAGGTTAAAGGTTGCTTTCATCGATGCTCTGCTTGAGCAAATTCAGCGCAGCGTCGGGATACTCCTTCGAAAGCACTCCGAGGGAAGCCATTATATAATGATTATCGTACAGCAGCTTCAGCCTGCCGGGTTTTGGATAGAGCATCATCCCGCCGGAATTGCAGTCCGCAAGTTTGCGCATTATTTGTTCACGATTCGGAAGCCTTGTCAATGCACCGCCTGTGCCGACAAGATATTTGAGCGTTGAAAGATCCTTGCCTTCCGCAATTGTTTGCCTTCCGCGCGGAGTGTAAATATATCGGAGTGCGCCGGCATGGCGTTCAATCGCCGTAAGACCCGCTGCCAGACAAAGCCTTTCGGTAAGCTTGAATTGCTCCGGAGTGTTTGGAATCGGGCAATATCTGCTCATCACTTCGGCAGTATTAATGCCGAGTTCGGCGGAAAGCTTATCACTGCCCAACATATCAACAAGGTTTTTTGCATTCACGAAAAGGCCGAGATCACCCTCAACGGTACGCTTTGCAAAAGGCTCGGGTGTTGTCTGCATGACTGCAATTTCATCGGAACCTTTTGTGACGGAATGAACATCCGTGGTTGCACCGCCGATATCAATAACGGCAAGGTCGCCGATATCGTTGTACAGAAGCTGTGCCGCCTCCATAACAGCGCCTGGAGTGGGGATTATGTTGCCCGTAACCATATCGCGGATATGCTCCATGCCGGAAGCCTTAATGATGTGTTCCTCAAACACGGCGTGAATAATTTTGCGTGCGGGCTCGATGTTCAAAAGGTCAAGTTTCGGATAGACGTTTTCTGTTATATAAACCGGAATGCCTGCTCTTGAAAAAACATCCTCAATAATGCGGCGATTCTGAATATTTCCGCCGTAAATAACGGGGGCCTTCAAACCGGAAGCGGCAATAAGCTTTGCGTTATAAACAGCTGTTTCGCGTTCGCCGTAATCCGTTCCGCCGGCAAGCAGGATAAGGTTTGGGTCGATTGCTTTAATATCGTCAATGTCGAATTCACTCAGTTTGCCCGCTGTTGCAAGTTTGATGATTGCACCTGCACCGAGAGCCGCCGCCTGAGCGGCCTTCACGGTCATATCATAAACAAGTCCGTGTACGCACATGCGCAATCCGCCCGCGGCGCTGGACGTTGCGAACATTTTTCCGTATTCAATATTTTGTGCTCCGAGATTCTTTGCAAGGTCATTTACTGCTTCGGTCAGACCGATGCGAACATCACCTGCAAGGACGCTTGTCGGAGCCTGTCCCTGCCCAATAAAACGCGGTGTATCGGTTTCAATGCCGTTAAAGGCGTTTACAAGCGTTGTTGTTGAGCCGATTTCGGCAACAAGAATATCAATAAACATAGAGTATCTGAAATTTGCACGTTTCTGCGGAGAAACCGCAAAAACAAAACTTCGGGGGATGGCAACTTGATTGACCGTCCCCCTTTGTGTCAGCATATACCGAGAACGTCAGGAGTGTTCCCGCGTAATATTATTTGTTTTCGCTGTCGGCCTTTTCGGCTGCCGCTTTTTCCATTTCCCACCTGCGTTTAACAAGGAAGGTTGCATTATGGACACCGCGGCTGCCCCTGCCGAAGCCTTCATCCGCTCCCGCCTTGCGTGCAAGTTCGGGAGTGACCTGAGTGCCGCCTGCGATGAAGATAATCTTATCGCGGATACCCATTTCACGCGCAATAGCATCGATTTTGGCGATATTCTTGTAGTGAATGTCGTCATGGCTGATGATGGTGGATGCCATGATGGCATCTGCATTCAGCTCGACTGCTGCGTTAACGAGTTTTTCGGGCGGGCAGGATGTGCCGAGGTAATGCACTTCGATGCCGTATTTTTCAATGCCGCCGTGCTTAATGTCGATGATCTCGCGAAGACCGACGGAGTGTTCGTCTTCACCGACTGTCGCAGCAACGACCTTCATCGGACGACGTTCGATATCGGCACGGATAACGTCATCGCTCAGAACATCGGGTTCCTTGGGAATGACAAGGGAATCAACATCGATTGCGAACGGAACTTTGCCCTTGACCTCGATGCGGGTGCCTTCCTGCGAATGCATGATTTCACGGCTGATAACTTCGCATTCGACAAGATTCATGCGCTTTGCACATTCAAGTGCAGCCGCTTCCGCAATGGGCTTGGGTGCAGGGAAGAACATGGTGAGCATGACAGTGCCGTCTGCAAGCCATTCCATTTCAGGACGAATCTGCTTGCCGCCTGCAACGAAATCTTTGACTTCTTCCATACGGACATGGCAGTTGTCGGTTTCGTCCAATTCATCAATATAGATGATCTTTTCGGGACATTCAAGCGTGCAGCCGCCGATGAGTGCGGAGGGATTGTCGACAAAATCGGGATTGTACTGCTCAACGTTGTTGTAGCCGTAGTGTGCGGTGACGGGAGCCATGTAGTCAGCTTCGCGCTTGAAAATTGTTCCGGCACCGATGCCGCCGTCGATTTTTCTTGCAATGCCGTCGCCGTTGCGCTCGGGGTAAATGCCGCTGTCAACGAAGAAGCCTTCTTCAACGGCGTTGAAATAGCCGCCGAGTTCAAGCATTTCTTCCATGAAGAGGATCGCTCTTTCCTTCAGCTCGCGTGCTTTTTCGCGCAGATAGCCGCTGTCTTTCAGCTCGACCATTTCCATAAGGCCGTCGAGACCGACGAGAGTCTGCTTCGCGGTGTCGCATGCTTCGATATTGTAAATATGCCACGGCACGTTGCGGCCCTCATCGGGCGTGATCGTGCTCTGGATATCCGCACTGGTGAGCTTGGAGATGAACATGTTCAGAACGTGGGTGACGGTTGCTTCACGGGTACTGGACTCAATATATTTTGTGTTCATCTGAGCGCGCATACGGTATTCATGGAACAGATCGCGGAGAGCAACCGCATAAGGAAGATCCATGTATACGCAGGGCGCGGGGGTTGCCGTCGGGGGAACGGTGGACAGGCAGATGTTCTTTTTGTTAATGCCGACGCGCGCAGAGAAAATTGCATTGATACCGTGCTGAACCATAAGCTCGGGCATGACTTTCCATGCTTCACGTGCGGTTGCGTTTGCATTGTGTGCGCCGTCAATCTGCGCCATGCCGGCCCATGCGATAAGCTTCTTGCTTTCGCACGCATCAACAAACGAACGAATCATATTGATGTTGCGGTAGATGACGTTGTATTGCGGGTCCTGGTGAACGCCGTTTACGCCTTCTTCCGCAAACATAACAGCAATATCGGGGCCTGCAACGCCGGAAACATAGCTGTGGTAGTTGATGGGTCTTCCGACTTCATCCTCGATCATGTCGAGTGCCTTGCGCTGTGCACGAACCTGCTTGCGCGTAATGGGAACGCCGCCCATGCCTTGAGGTGTGCCTTCGATAAGTCCGTCAAAGTGGCTCTGTCCGGCCGTGCGGATAACCATTATGTGATCTGCGCCGTGGTGCGCTGCCATACGCATTCTGCGAATATCATCCTCAAAGCGGCCGGATGCGATTTCTGTCGTGATAACAGGCGCGGGCTGCGGGTCGATGTTCTCGAAATAGTGTGCGGGGGGCAGGGGAACGCTCGACTTGAGCGGTTCGGTGCAGTCATGATAAACAAAGGGTCCCATATGCAGGTTTTCAACGGGTTTGCGCCACGTCCAGCCCCTGCGGCGGGGACGGTAGTTTTCAAGATCTTTGAGGATCTCGGCAACGTCAATGGGTTTATCGGGGGAAAGTTTATAGTCGCTCATCAGTTGTTGCCTCCGTCAAAAAGTTTTTCAGCTTCATCCCAAAGCTTGCCGTCGGCAAGTGCGAGCCCTGCCGGGCGGATTTCGGAGTTCTGCGCTTTTGCAAGGCGGTAAATCACGTTGCCTGCGCCGTGCGCAATGAGGTTATGTTCAATGCAGCCGTCAACAATGGCTTTTGCTTCGATGGAAGAAAACCCCATGCGCAGCAGAACGGAACGTTCAACGGCGGGTGAGGTGTACTCGTAACCCATTTTAAGAAGGGGGTCAACGAGCTTGTTTGCAAGCTCCCAAAATCTTGCTTCAAGCTGATCATCGGTCAGATTTGCAAGATGAGCTCTGCGTTCCTGAAAATCATCGGTTCTTTTCATATATTCTCCCTTTTGCAGATAATGTTTCAACCATGGGGGATATGCGATGCGTGAATGAGCCGAAAAGCGGAAATCCGACGCACCGCACGGGGGGTTCGGTCTATGCGGCATTAAAAATGTTAATACCGCTGTGACGCGAATTACAGTCCGGCTATAACGCTGCGGACAAATTCTTCGCTGCTGTTGGTTTCTTCAACAAGGTAGCGAATGTCGTCATCGGTAAGCTCATCCTTGTGCGTTCCGACGGCATTCTTGATATTGGACCTGCGAACGCGGTCAAGGTCAACGTCATCAACCCTGATAAGGCTCGGATGTGCGGGCAGAATGATGTTTTTGCCGGGTATCTCATCCTTGGGGTCGCCGAAGTGGATGTCGATGCCGTTCTGCCTTGCAAACGAAAGCTGGGGATTGATATGCTTGCCTGCGCCGGTGTATTCGGTCTCCTGCACAACGATGCACTGATCTTCATCCATTTCCTGTGCAAGACGGAATGCTGCTGCAAGAGCGGTGTTGCCTGCGGGTCCCTTTTCAAGGCCTTCGAGGGAAGCGAGAGTTTCGGTGATGAAGAATACGCTGCCCTGAGAAACGGTAACATACCTGTCCATGTAGCGGAGGGGACGTGCCGCACTGCGCGGAACATCGGAACGGTCAGGGTTTACGCAGAACGGAACGCCGAAGCCTGTGTGCCCGGTTGTGAAACTCTTTTTGTTGAACTGAGCATCGCTTGCCATGTGCAGGCCGGTGAGGTTGACGCTTGCACCGATAACTTTTGCATGACAGTCGGCTTTGCGCAGACCGCGTGCAGTGCCGGTGAGATTGCCGCCGCCCGCATTGGTGCAGACAACAACATCGGGATCACGATCAAACTTTGCACGGAACTGCTGAGCAATTTCATAACCCAGAGTTTCAACACCGGCAATGCCGAACGGGGTGTAGAGGGAAGCGTTGAAATAGCCTGTTTCTTCAAGCAGGCGGAGAACCGTGCTGAAAAGCTCGGGACCGACGGTGAGCTGGACAACTTCTGCACCGAGAGCTTCGCATTTGCGTGCTTTTTCAATGATTTCCGGCTGACCTACTCCGCGGCTGTCGTAGCACTCCTGAACAACGATGCATTTAAGTCCCGCCATTGCGGCATGGCATGCAACCGCTGCGCCGTAATTGCCGCTGGTTGCGGTGACAACGCCCTTGTAACCAAGCTTTTTTGCCTGATAAACGCTTGTGCAGGAACGCCTTGCTTTAAAGCTGCCGCTGGGGTTGGTTGCTTCGTCCTTGATGAAAATCCTTGCGCCCTTGCCGGCGGGAGCGCACTTCCTTGCGAGTGCGGTGAGATTGCGCAGCTCGATGAGCGGCGTGTTGCCGACGCTGAACAGAGCCTGAACGCGCTGCAGCTCGGGCAGGGTATAACCGGTTGCGGCCATCATTGCTTCGTAGTCAAAGCCGATGCCGGGTTTTTCAAAACTTTCGTAATCCATGCCGACGGAGTTGCGAATGATTTCGTTCTTTCGCGCCATAATTGCCGCATAGCTGTTGTCTTTCATCATTCGTTACCTCCGAAAGTGATTTCGCGAACCATATCGCCGATTTTGAGAACTTCGGGAATCAGAAAGCCGAAATTATGCTCAAAATAAGGTGCTTCGTTCACGAGTTTGCCCGTCGCATGACGGCCGGTGCGGGTAATGACTTCGACTTCATCGCCGACTTGCGCTTCGTCCTGCTGCAAATAGCCTTTTACCCACATTTCAAGGGGGTGAGATTTCGTATCCTCGGGCAATGCGCTCGAACGTTCTTCCGGGGTCAGAACGATGTTGTGAATCTGAACCCAATCGCCTTTCTTTGCCATAAAAACCTCCGAATCATTTTAAGCGGTTTTTGAATCTTCCTGCCTTAACGGGAGTGCGGCGGGGGAGACGCATAAAACCGAGTAAAGCCTATAAATTATTATTTTTCGATATAATCCCTGAAATCGCCCATGATCGCGTGGGGAACGGGGAGATCAAGCATGGTCTTGAGGCCGGGGCGTGCATTGATAACGTGAGGAATCATGTTTACGACCATGGCAATGGTGCCGATGCCGCCGTCAACTTCGGGACGGACGCTCATGTTAACCTCGGGAGAGCCTTCAAGCACGATGTAGTCACCGGTATGGGTGCCTTCCATTTCGGGCTCGATTTGCTGCGGATGAACCATATCGATTTTGACTTCACCGTCAACATAACCCTGACCGGTCATATTGACGCCCGCAACATCACCTGCTTTTGCAAAGCCGTAAGGAGATTTTCTGTCAACGCTGGTTACGATTGCAGACATCTGCTGTTCGAATTTGTCGATCTTCCAACCGAGAGCTCTTGCGATCATGCCGATGGATTCCGCAAAGCCGACGTGACCCGCAAGAGTTCCGTTTTCAACACCTGTGTTGAAGTCGTCAACGCTGAGACCGACGCCCTGCTCTTCCATAACGGCGGGACCGAAGGGAGACAGGCTGTTGACCCTGCGGCAGGTGACCTTTTCAACATCTGTCATGCAGCCGCTGAGGCAAATTGCAAGAAGATCCATCATAAGGCCGGGGTTAATGCCGGTGCCGAGGATGGAAACGCCGTGTTCCTTTGCAAGCTTGTCCATTTCGGCGGAAAGCTCAGGTTCCTGTGCCATGGGGAAGCTCATTTCTTCCGCAGTGGAAACAACATTTACGTTCTGCTCAACAACAAACTTAATTTTGTTGAATGCCTTGCGGGTAAAGGAATCGGTTGCAATAACGCAGATATCGCAGTTGCCGTCGTGGACAACTTCTTCGATTTTGGGGTTAACAAGAACATCATCGCGGGAACCGCGGTCGATTTCGAGCAGTTCATAGATGCTCCTGCCGACGCGTGCGGGATGGATGTCGCATACACCGACGATGTCAACACCTTTTTTTCTTAAAAGAACCTTTGCAATGCCGGAACCCATTGCGCCGAAGCCCCAAAGAGCCACTTTTACATTTTCCATATAATTTCCTCCTGAATATGTGCTGTTAAGCAAGTGACGGCTGAGACTGTTTTCGAATAAATACGGAAACGATTTTGTCCAAAACAGATTATTCAGCCATTTCTCAACTTTTTAAGGCAAATAATACTCTCGATATTATGATGCCGCTTCAATACAGGCATATTATACCACATTGAATCAAATAATGGAACACCTTCACGGTTATTCATTCTGCATTAAGCGGGAAAGTTTTTTATTATCGGCATCCAAACAAGCGCCACATGCATCCGTAAAGAACAAAAGCACCGATTCCTAAGGCGTTTGCCGGGAATCGGTGCGCTGTCCGAAAAGAAATTCGGGAAAAACCATATGTCGAAAGGCGGTATTATTTTGCTGCTTCCTCGACTGCAACCGCAACTGCAACGGTTGCGCCAACCATGGGGTTGTTGCCCATGCCGATAAGCCCCATCATTTCAACATGCGCGGGAACGGAGCTGCTGCCCGCAAACTGGGCATCGGAGTGCATACGTCCCATAGTATCGGTCAGACCGTAGCTGGCAGGACCTGCTGCCATGTTGTCGGGGTGAAGTGTTCTGCCCGTGCCGCCGCCGGAAGCAACGGAAAAATACTTTTTGCCGTTTTCAACGCAGAGTTTTTTGTAAGTGCCTGCAACGGGGTGCTGGAAGCGGGTGGGGTTGGTTGAATTGCCGGTGATGGAAACATCAACATCCTCAAACTTCATTATTGCAACGCCTTCGTTTACATCGTCCGCACCGTAACAGCGAACTGCGCTGCGTTCACCGCTGCTGAATGCTTTTTCGCTGACGATATGAAGCTCGCCGGTGTAGTAATCATAGTTTGTTTCAACAAAGGTGAAGCCGTTGATGCGGGAGATAATGTAAGCGGCATCTTTGCCGAGTCCGTTAAGGATGACCTTAAGCGGAGTCTTGCGAACCTTGTTTGCGGTTTTTGCAATTCCGATTGCACCTTCGGCAGCGGCAAAACTTTCGTGGCCTGCGAGAAATGCAAAGCACTTTGTGTTTTCGTTCAGCAGCATTGCACCGAGATTGCCGTGGCCGAGGCCGACTTTGCGCTGGTCCGCAACCGAACCGGGGATACAGAACGCCTGAAGACCCTTTCCGATGTACTTTGCGGCTTCGGCTGCATTTTTTGCGCCTGCCTTGATTGCGATCGCAGCACCGACGGTGTATGCCCAAACTGCATTTTCAAAAGCAATGGGCTGAATTCCGAGCACGATTGAACGGACATCGATTCCATTATCGGAAACAATCTGCTGCGCCGCTTCAAGGCTCTCGATCCCGTATTCACCGAGAACGGAGTTAATCTTGTCGATCCTTCTGGAATATCCTTCAAAATTAATCATAACGGCACCTCATTTCATTCTTTTCTTGGGTCGATAACCTTTGCAGCTTCGTTGAATCTGCCGTAGGTGCTCAGGAACTTTTCGTAGGCTTCGTTCGGCGTCGCGCCTTTGCCTATGGCTTCCATCATTTTGCCGAGGTTGACAAACTGATAACCGATTATCTCATCATTTGCATCAAGAGCAAGCTTTGTGACATAGCCTTCGGTCAATTCAAGATATCTTGCGCCTTTTTCGCGTGTGCTGTAAGTCGTGCCGATCATGCTGCGGAGCCCTTTGCCAAGGTCTTCAAGCCCGGCTCCGATTGCAAGTCCGTCCTGGGAAAACGCACTTTGGCTGCGTCCGTAAACTATCTGCAAAAACAACTCGCGCATGGCGGTGTTGATAGCATCACAGACAAGGTCGGTATTGAGAGCTTCAAGAATCGTTTTGCCGGCAAGGATCTCGGCGGCCATTGCGGCGGAATGAGTCATGCCGCTGCATCCGATGGTCTCGATAAGAGCTTCTTCAATAATACCGTTCTTGATGTTCAGCGTGAGCTTACATGCGCCCTGCTGCGGCGCACACCAACCGACACCGTGCGTGAAGCCGCTGATGTCGGAAATTTGTTTTGCTTTAACCCAATTGCCCTCTTCGGGAATGGGAGCAGGATCATGCACCGCGCCCTTGCGGACGAAGCACATATTGTTCACCTCATGTGTATATTCCATTGTCGGTTTCCTTTCATCCTTAAAAATCGGCTTTATTTTATCATATTCTTCCCGATTTTCAAGATATTATTTTTGAAATCTGTGTAAAAAAATTTGAATACCGTTCATAAACAGAAAAAAGAGCCGACAAAATCGACTCTTTAATGGTCTGGGTGAGAAGATTCGAACTTCCGGCCTCTTGAACCCCATTCAAGCACGCTACCAAACTGCGCTACACCCAGATATTCGGTTGTCGTCCGTTCTTTCGAACACTGTTCTCTCGCGAACGATGTGTATTTTAGCACTTGAGTACGGATATGTCAACCCCTTTTTTCGTATATTTTGAATTTTTTTGTCCGATACGCTTGACGCCGCAAAAAAAAGCATTGCAATTAAATGAAAAACCGAGTTTTATATATAAAACAATGCAGAATTTGCTCTGTTTGCGGTGCGGTTAAACAAAAAGAGCGGAACTCAATGACCGTGGGTCACAAATTCCGCTCGAATTTAATTGCCTGCGACGAAAAAACAAAGTTTGTTTTGTCAGAATATCAGCGCAAACAGTTTAAAGAGCCAGTTTGCCGCAACACCCGCAGCGAGACCGCCGATGGTGTGGCTCGCAATTGCTTTTCCGGTCAGGTCGGGACGCTTGAGGGACTGCATCATTGAGGCATGAGTGCTGAGGTAGCCGCTCCAGCACATGCACATGGAAGTGAAGACCGCAATATCATGTGCCGTGACCGAACCCGCTTCCGCAAGCTCTTTGACGATTCCGGTTGCTGCGCCGGCGGAACCGAGCGCCGTAATGGGGACAGCTATTGCATCGGTGGAGGAAAACCCGAACAGAGGCTGCAAAATGAACTTGATTGCATTCGCTGCGCGGGGGAGCAGCGAAATGCCTTCGTAAGCCGCGCCCGTGTACACACCGCCTTCGGGGGCACCTTTTGTGAGCATCATAACGATGGTGCAGATAACAAGCACGCCGGGAATGATGCTGAGTCCGATGTCAACGCCGCTCTTGCCGCCGTCGAGTGCAGCAGTCAGAATGCGCATGCCGAGACTTTGTTTTTTGCGAACACCGCCTGAAGACTGTTCGGAGGGGTCAAAAGCGGAATCCTCGACGTATTCCTCTGTGCCGAAGATTTTTTTTGTTTGCATGAGCATCAGCCTTGTGCTTACGACACTGCCGATGATTGCACCGAGGTTGCCGATGAGAATTGCGGACACAACGCTGCCGCCCTGAATATTGCCGAGACCGAGCATGAACGTGGAAACAATAAGCCCCATTCCGAATGCCGTGCCGAGGTTAGTCAGGCCGTAAAGCTGATATTTCTTGAAGTACTTGCGAAAACCGTGATCTTCCGCGAGAGAAAGAATTGCAGGATTGTCGGAAAGATAAGTTGTGACTATGCCGAGAGCGGCAGCACCGGGCAGGCCGTATATAGGCTTCATAAGCGGGGAAAGCAGGTGATTGAGCATTGCAACAACACCGAACTCCGTGAGCAGTGCGGAAACTGCACCCATGATGACTGCGATCGCCATGATGTAAAGACAGGTATCGGTCAAAAGAGCGAATGCGGTATTCATTACTGTGCTGAGCATGTTCGAAAGCCCCATGGGGATTGCAAACAAGGTAAAAAGACCGATGAAGAAGATGAGGAACACTATCGGAGTGACCCAAAATGAAATTCTGGATTTGGGAAGTTTTTGGGTTTTTCCGTTTTTATTCCGAACGGGCTGCTGTGCGTTTTCCATGTGATTTCCTTTCGGGGAAGCTGTATTATGCCTGAGGTGCAGCGAGCGGACTGATTAATCCGCACCGAATCATTCACCTTTGCACAATTCGATACTATACAACAAAAAGGATTGCAATTAAACTGAATGTTTGTTATCATATCCATAAGAAAACCGAATGGATCGCGGCGGAAGGGCGTTTGCCGCGGAAACGGAAGGGTAAAGGCATGAACATTGATAACTACAGGGTTTTCATCCGCGTTGCAAAAATAGGCAATCTGACTGCGGCAGCGGAGCAGCTGGGTTATACTCAGTCAGGAATCAGTCACATAGTATCGGCTCTTGAACAGGAATTCGGCTTTCAACTGCTGCGGCGAAGCAAAACGGGCGTTTCGCTGACGCAGGAGGGGGAGCGGATACTGCAGACGCTGCGCGAGGTTGTGAACAGAGATGATATGCTGAAACAGATAGCGGCGGAGATAAAGGGGGTACGCATGGGTAAAGTGCGTGTTGGTGCTTTTTCAAGCGTTGCCGTCTGTTGGCTGCCGAAAATCATAGCGGAGTTCAGCAATGAGTATCCGAATATTTCTATTGATGTCTCAGTCGGAACATACAAAACCATAGAGGATATGATAATTGCCGAAGAGGTTGACTGCGGATTTATGAGCGGGACGATGCGCAAGGAATTAAAGTTTGTCCCGCTGTGCGTTGACAGGATGCTTGCGCTTGTACCCCCGAAACTTCTGCCGTCCGGCTGTAAGACCCTTCCGCTTGAAGCAATATCCGACATTGATTTCATTATCCCGGGAGAGGGATCGAACTATGATATCGGAAGAATTCTCCGCACGGCCGGTGTACGGCCGCGTGTAAAATACAGCGTAAGCGACGACTATGCCGCCGTTGCAATGGCGGAAGGCGGACTCGGGATGACCATTGTCCCGGAGCTGATACTCAAGGGTATAGGCGGAAACCGTGCGGCGGTCGAGCTTGAACCTGCCTGCACAAGAACGATCGGAATCGCGGAACGTTCAATCGGCACGGGTTCGCCTGCATGCGCAGCATTTATGCGCTTCACGGAGAACTGGGTCAAAAGGAATTCGGAGGATGCGATTCAATGACGAATGCCGAAAAGCAGCGAATTCGTTCTTTTCAAAACGGTGCGGCAATGTTATAATGAACTTAATAAGGAACGGAAAATGCGGATACAGGGCAGTTTGGCTTATGTGTTTGCCGGCTGTCCGTGTTTGTTCGGCTGAAGGAACATTATGCCGATTTTCGGAATATTGAACAAAACTTAAAGGAAAACCGATTATGAAATGGAAAGAAATAACAATATATACAACCGAGGAAGGAACAGAGATAATTCTTGCGCGGCTTGATATGCTTGGGATTACCCAGGTTAACATAGTTCAGGGCGATGAGGAGATTGACGCGCTGCTGCATTCGTGTGAAAAATACTGGGATTATGCGGATGAGGCCGCAATGGGAAAACAGCCTTCCGTACAGGCTTATGTTTCCGATGTTCCCGAGAATGCCGCAGTGGAGCAGGCGGTGCGAAATTCGATCGCGGAATTGGACAGTATGCGCAGCGAAATCGGCATTGATATGGGTTCGTTAAAAATCGAAGTGCGCAGCGTGGATGAGGAGGACTGGGCGAATAATTGGAAAGCATATTTCAAACCGATGCCTGTCGGCGAAAAGCTGCTTGTCTGTCCTTCATGGGAAAAAATCCCGGATGGGAACACACGCGCGGTTCTGAAAATTGACCCCGGAATGGCTTTCGGAACGGGAACTCACCACACAACGCGCATGTGCCTTGAATTGCTTGAAAAAAACATTAAGAACGGGGATCTTGTTGCAGATCTCGGCTGCGGCAGCGGAATCCTTTCGATTGCCGCTTCCCTGATGGGGGCAAAAGAAACCTATGCAATTGATATTGATCCGGTCGCGGCGCGCGTTGCTGCCGAAAACGCCGAGCTGAACGGAATTGATATGTCAGGCTACTTCATCAGAATCGGAGATATTCTTTCCGATGAAAAATTCCGAGACGATATTTCCGGAAGGCAGTACGATATTGTGCTTGCAAACATTGTTGCAAACGTCATTATCGCGTTTGCACCCGTAATTCCGCAGCTTATGAAACCGGACGGAAAGCTCATTGCCTCCGGAATAATTGCGGACAGGCTGGATGAGGTGCTTGATGCCCTGAAGGCGAACGGTCTTGAAGCTGTCGAAATATGCAGCGGCGAAGACTGGCGTGCAGTGCTTGCGGCGAAAATATCGTAAACAATACTTGGTACAGGTGCAGCAGCGCTGCGAACGTCCGGATATAAAACGGTGAAAGCTGAATCGGCTTATGAGAAGATTTTTTACTGATAAAAAACTGACCGTCGGAACGGAAATTGTCCTTGACGGCGAAGAAGCAAAACACATCATGACGGTGCTTCGAATGAAACCGGGCGATGAACTTTTGCTTATCAACGGAACCGGCAGGGAAATGACTGCACGTATTTTGAACGAGAACAAGGGGGAGGTACGGCTTGAAGCAATTTCCGATGCACCGTGCCCGTCGGAGCCTTTGAATCGTGTAACGCTGTTCCAATGCCTGCCAAAAGCGGGAAAGCTTGAGCTGATAATTCAAAAATGTGTTGAACTCGGCATATTTGCAATTCAGCCTGTTTATTCAAAACGCTGCGTTGTGAAACCCGAAGCAAAGGAGTCAAAACTTTTACGATTCAATCGGGTTGCACAGGAGGCGGCAAAGCAGTCCGGGCGCGGGCGAATTCCGAAGGTCGGCCCCGTTCAAAATTTGAATGAATGTGATTTTTCGGGATTTGATGCCGTGCTTATAGCATATGAGGATGAGGAAAAAACGACTCTGAAACAGGCTTTGAGAAAGGCGTTCGGTGAAGAAAAAGGCAAATCCGACGAAGGCGGGAACGATATTGCAATAATTATCGGGCCCGAGGGCGGTTTTGAACCGACAGAGGTTGAATCTGTCCTTAAAAACAGTCCTGCGGCAAAATCCGTATCACTCGGTAAAAGGATTTTGCGAACGGAAACCGCAGGAATGGCAATGCTTGCAATGCTCATGTATGAGCTGGAGGGATGATGCGCTGCTGCTTTATTACACTCGGCTGTCGAGTGAACCAATACGAGAGTGATGCCATGGCGGAGCTCTTAACTCAGGCGGGATTTGAAATCACGGAGCACCCGTCCGAGGCTGATGTCTGCATTGTCAACACATGCACCGTTACGAATATTGCGGACAGAAAATCACGCCAAATGCTTTCAAAAGCGCATAAACTGAACCCGAATGCAAAACTTATTGCGGCAGGCTGCTTTGCGCAGCGAAGCCCGGAAGCGGCGGCAAAACTGGAGGGTGTTTACGCTGTGCTCGGAAGTGCGGACAAGAACCGCGTTGTCGAACTTGTAAAAAGCATTGCTGAAGGACGGGAAAATGAACCGAAAAGCGAAAAATGCAATTGTGTAGAAAAAGAATTGTGCGATTGCTGCGGCGGTATGAAAAAATTCGAACAACCCGAAAAATCGGAATGCAGCGGGAATGCAGCCGGCGGAGCAAAAATCCTTGTCAGAGATGTTATGCATGAACACGAATTTGAAGAAATGAGTGCCGTTCATGAGGGACGCACGCGCGCTTATCTCAAAATTCAGGACGGATGCAACATGTTCTGCACTTATTGCGCAATTCCGTATGCACGCGGCGGATTACGTTCGCGCTCGATTGAGTCCGTTCGTGCCGAAGCCGAAAAGCTTAACAACGAAGGATTTTCCGAGGTTGTGCTGACGGGAATTCATCTGATGAGCTATGGCAGGGATTTACGCAGCGGTACGGATATACGCGATGCCGTGCGCTGCTTTGACGGACTGAACAATATAAAACGTATTCGCTTCGGTTCGCTTGAACCGCATATGATGACGGATGAAATAATTGCCGAACTTGCAGATAATAAACGCATATGCAGGCAGTTCCATCTTTCACTGCAAAGCGGTTCGGACACGGTGCTTGAACGAATGCGGCGCGGATACACGAGCGGGCAGTATTTTGAATTGTGCCAAAAACTGCGCAGGGCGTTCGGCGGCGAAACAGCCGTTACAACCGATATTATTGCGGGTTTTCCGGGCGAAACGGAAGAGGAACATCTTGAAACAATCGAATTCATGCGCAAAGTGGGTTTTGCGAAAGTTCATATCTTCCCGTACTCAAGGCGAAGCGGAACAAAGGCGGATGCAATGCCGGGTCAGCTGTCAAATGCCGAAAAAAGCCGCAGAGCAGGCGAGCTTATTGCTGTCGGCAGGGAATCGGAACACGAATACCTTGAACAATACGTTGGAGAAACAGTGAACGTTTTGATAGAAAAATGCGTCGATAACGTTTCATACGGATGCACGGATACATATGCAGCGGTCAGAATAAACAGCGCAATAACGCCCAACACATTTGCGGACGTTAAAATAAAATACATCAAGGAGGACATGAATGGAGAATTGTATCTTTTGTAAAATTGCCGCGGGAGAAATACCCTCAACAAAGGTGTATGAAGATGAGCGCGTGCTTGCTTTTCGCGATATCGAACCGCAGGCGCCGGTGCATGTGCTGTTAATTCCCAAAAAGCATTTTGCCGATATTCTTGAATGCGATTCCGAAACATTTGCGTATATGCAGGAGATTGTAAAGAAACTTGCAGTTGAACTCGGCATCGCCGAAAAGGGCTTCAGAGTTGTTATCAACACCGGTGAAGACGGCCAGCAGAGCGTTAAGCATCTGCACTGGCATATTCTCGGCGGAAGAAGCATGCAGTGGCCTCCGGGCTGATTTAAACATCAATCACATAAACAAAATAATATGAATTGAACAAGGGTTCCGCGGAATTGCGTCCGTGGAACCCTTTTCTTATTGACTTCGGATAAGCTTTAAACCTCCGCTTGCATAATCAGTCGGAGCATTTGAAAGCCGATTGAAAGCTTATTTCAGAAATTTGAAGCTTGAAACGATAGGTGCTTCGATTGCTTTGCCGCTGCAAACACGGAAGAAGCAGATAAGGTTGAGAACAATAGCAATAATTTTACAAGCAAAGGCAGCGACCCACCCGAGAAATGGGATGATAAGGAGCACGAGCGAAAGCAGCGCGGCGATTTGAATCTTCAGTGCCTGGCGCACATGAAAACCGGCATAAGGTGAACTGCTTGATGCAAGCAGAGTGATAATCACGCCGACCCATCCCATAAGATATGGAATGAGCGCGAACACCTTGTTTGCGGAAATGTCAGCGGGGTCAAATTCCGCCGTGTGGTCAAGAGGATCTCCGGGTTGGTCTGCAACCGTGGTCAGCGGTGCGCCGCACTGAGTGCAGTGCGAGGCAGAGTCGGGGAAACTCAGATGACAGTTGGTACATACTTTCATATTAATAGCCTCCTATATTTATGCGGAGTATCATAAACTCCGCATAAAGTATATCACGCAGCTGCAGACAAGTCAATACAAATTGATGCATCGAATATCCGGAGAAGAAAAGCAACCGGCGTTTATATTCCGCGCAGCTTTGCGGTTGGAATATATTTCTGAACGATTGAAAGGTATTCGCGCATTTTCCCTTCGCTTGCAGGGGAAAGTCCGGTGCCGATGAGTGCACCGGAATCGACAAACAATTGAAGGAAATAACGTTCTTCGCCTTTAAGCCACTGACCGATGCGCTCGAAATCGGCGGGGGAATGAAGCTCGTTGACAACTGTTGTCCGAAACTCATGCTCAACACCGCTGTTTCTTATAATATCAACGCTTGCAAGCACCGGGCCGATATCGATATTCCGAACACCGGTTAAAACGCTGTAACGCTCGGGGGCGGTTTTGATATCCATCGCAATGTAATTGAGAAGCTTGGCATCAATAAGTCTTTGCAGCAAATCGGGAAAGGAGCCGTTTGTATCAAGTTTCACGAGATAGCCCATTTCGCGGCAGCGCATTATGAATTCGGCAATGTCCGGCTGAAGCAGCGGTTCGCCTCCTGATATGCATATTGCATCAAGCAAACCGCGCCGCTTGCGAAGAAAACCGAAAATTTCTTCACCTGCAATTGTGGGAGTCAACGCAGGACTGATCACAAGATCCGAATTTTGACAGAACGGGCAGCGAAAATTGCACCCGCCCGTGAAAACAGTGCACGCAACCTTGCCCGGGTAATCGAGCAGAGTGACCTTTTGTATTCCTTTAATTTCCATAGATAAAATTCCTTGTTTAATGCCGAAACTGTTATTGCGGACGACACGGTCGGCCGATGTGTGTCGGCAGTGTTTGTATTTTAGACTTTGGGAGACAGAATTTCAACCTCAAAATAATATATTTTTAACTAAGCGAAAAAAACTGTTGACAGAGACAAGGAACGGAGCTATAATGTTAGCACTCAAAGGGAATGAGTGCTAACAACAAGTGCTTCCCGATGAGATGCCCCAAAGGGGCGACGATGATTCAGAGGAGTGTGAGAATATGACGGAAGTTTTGGATGTTCGCAAGATGCGCATACTTCAAGCGATCGTTGATGACTATATTCTCACGGCTTCGCCGGTCGGCTCAAGAACTTTGTCAAAGCGTGACGATATCGAGCTTTCACCCGCAACGATTCGCAACGAGATGAGCGATCTTACGGAGCTCGGTTTTCTTGAACAGCCGCATACGAGTGCGGGCAGGATTCCGAGCGAAAAAGCTTACAGACTCTACGTGAACTCCATTATGGACAGAGCAAAGCTGACCGATGAAGAAGCGGAATACATCAGATGTCATCTGAACACACGCGTTAACGAGGTCGGCGAAGTGATTCGTGAAACGGCAAGAATGCTTTCGGGCATCACGAAATATACTTCTGTTGTTCAAACCCCGCAGATAAAAAACGCAAGGTTTAAGCGTATCAGTCTGATTCCCGTAACGGACGGAAAGGCATTAGCCGTTATTGTCACCAACAACGGGGCGACTTCAAGCAGAATGCTTTCGGTTCCGGCGGGAGTGACTCCGCGCAGCATTGAACAGCTTGCGGAACTGATGAACGAAAGACTTGCAGGTTACAAACTTACCGATGCGCAGAATACGCTGCTTCCTCTCTTAAAGGAAGAAATCGGTGAACAGGCTGAAACGGTTGCGGCAATGCTTCAACCTCTCACAAACAGCCTGAACAAACAGGAGGTCGAGGTTGTCGGTGCGGCAAATATGCTGGATTATCCCGAATACTCCGATGTTGCAAAAGCAAAGTCGTTTCTGTCAGAGGTTGAAAACGGCAGCTGCATTCAACAGGTGTTCACTCAAAACAAGGACGGCGTTGAGCTGACAGTGCGCATCGGAACCGAGAACGATAACCCCGAACTCAAAGATTGCTCCGTTGTCACAGTAAATTATCGTGTCGGCAACGAACAGGCGGGTTCAATGGGTGTTATCGGCCCGACAAGAATGGATTACGGCAAGGTTGTTGCGGTGCTTAAATGCGTGAGCGAAAATCTGAGCAATGTTTTGAGTGATATGCTCAAAAAGAATGAATAGCCGCAACAGGCAGCAGAATAATGAAGGACAACGGCAGCAATGCCCGCGTCACGGAGGAAGTTATGGCAAAGGACAAAAAGAAACCCGTTCAGCAGGATGAAAAGATGCCCGCAGAAGCACACGGAACCGTTGAACAGAATTCCGCAGAAAACAGAGCGGAAAATTCAGAGGACAACGGCGGTGTGACGCTTTCAAAGGATGAATTTGAACGCGCAAAAGCCGAAATAGAGCGCATGAATGCCGAAATCGAAACTTTGAAGAAAAGTGCGGATGAGGCAATCGGAGATGCTCAGCGTATCCAGGCGGAATTCAACAATTTTCGCAAGCGCAACGCATCGGTGCGTGCCGAAAGTTACGATGACGGCATCCGCGAAACTATAAAAAACATCCTTCCGGTGCTTGATAATTTCGAGCGTGCCCTCGCAACATCCGACGGTTCACCCTTTTCAAAAGGCATGGAACAGATTCAAAAACAGCTTCTCGACTGCCTCAAAAAGAGCGGACTTGAGGAAATAGAAGCCGAAGGCGTCTTTGATCCGAATATGCATGATGCAGTCATGCGTGATGAAGATGACAGCGATGCCGAAAGCGGAACAATAACAGCCGTTCTTCAGAAAGGCTACCGTGTAAAGGGCAAGATAATCCGCCACACGATGGTGAAAGTCAAATCCTGAGCACAGAACCCGGACACATGCGTTCCGTGTCTTAAAGCGGAACTGCATCAGTCAATCAAAAGCAAAAATCACCCCTTAACCGGGGATGAAATAAATTTAAAATCCCAAACCCATCGCGGTCGGTGCGGATTCTGTCAGCACCGTTGACGCCGCGGCGGACGGCGGCAATCATATCAAAACATGAACCGTTATTTTCCGCCGGAAAGAAAGGTAAATTATTATGTCAAAGATTATCGGTATCGACCTTGGTACGACCAATTCCTGTGTTGCTGTCCTTGAAGGCGGCGAACCCGTTGTTATCCCCAATCCCGAAGGCTCCCGCACAACTCCCTCTGTTGTTGCGTTCAAAAACGGCGAGCGTATGGTGGGTCAGGTTGCAAAACGTCAGGCTATCACCAACCCCGACAACACCGTAAGCAGCATTAAGCGTGAAATGGGCAGCGATTACCGCCGCACCATCGAAGGCAAGTCCTATACTCCGCAGGAAATTTCCGCAATGATTCTTCAGAAGCTGAAACAGGATGCGGAAGCTTATCTCGGCGAAAAAGTCACTGATGCTGTTATTACAGTTCCTGCTTACTTCTCCGACAGTCAGCGTCAGGCAACCAAGGACGCAGGCAAGATTGCAGGCCTTAATGTTCTCCGTATCATCAACGAACCCACTGCGGCGGCTCTTGCATACGGTATGGATAAGGAAAACAACCAGAAGATCCTGATTTACGACCTTGGCGGCGGCACGTTCGATGTTTCCATCCTCGAAATCGGCGACGGCGTGTTTGAAGTTCTTGCAACTGCCGGCAACAACCGTCTCGGCGGCGATGATTTCGACGATCGTCTTATCAACTATATTGCAGAGGAATTCAAAAAGTCCCACGGAATTGACCTTCGCAACGACCGCATGGCGAAGCAGAGGCTTAAAGAAGCAGCAGAGAAGGCAAAGATTGAGCTTTCCGGCATGGCTTCCGCAAACGTCAATCTTCCCTTCATCACAATGGATGCAAACGGCCCCGTTCATCTCGATATGAACATCACACGTGCAAAGTTCAACGAGCTTATCTCCGATTTGCTCGACAAAACAAAAACTTGCGTACAGCAGGCATTGCATGATGCGGGTCTTAAAACTTCTCAGATTGATAAGGTTATCCTCGTCGGCGGTTCAACCCGTGTTCCCGCAGTTCAGGATCTTGTAAAGAACATCACCGGCAAAGAGCCCTTCAAGGGCATTAATCCCGATGAATGTGTTGCAATCGGTGCTGCAATTCAGGGCGGTGTCCTCGGCGGCGAAGTCAAAGACGTTCTTCTTCTCGATGTAACGCCCTTGAGCCTCGGCATTGAGACCCTCGGCGGCGTATTCACGAAGCTTATTGACCGCAACACCACCATCCCCACCAAGAAGAGCCAGGTATTCTCAACTGCGGCGGACGGCCAGACCAGCGTTGAAATCCATGTTCTTCAGGGCGAGCGTGAGATGGCACAGTACAATAAGAGCCTCGGCAAGTTCCAGCTTACCGGTATTGCACCCGCTCCCAGGGGTGTGCCTCAGATCGAAGTCAGCTTTGATATCGATGCAAACGGCATCGTTCATGTAACTGCAAAGGATCTCGGCACGGGCAATGAACAGAACATCACCATCACTGCCTCCACCAACCTGTCCGAGGATGAAATCAACCGTGCAGTCAAAGAGGCTGAGCAGTTCGCAAACGAGGATAAGAAGCGCAAGGATGAAGTTGAAACCCGCAACCATGCCGACACTCTGGTATATGAAACCGAAAAGACAATGAAGGAACTCGGTGACAAGATTGCAGAGAGTGACAAGTCCAGAATCAATGCCGAAGTTGAAAATGTTAAATCTGCTCTCAACGGCAGCGATTCCGAGGCGATCAAAGCTGCAACCGAAAAGCTGACGGAGGTATCCTATGAAGTTTTCGGCAAGATTTATCAGCAGCAGGCTCAGCAGAACGGCGGTGCGGCGGGCTTTGATCCCAACGCGGGCGCAGCGGGCAGCGGCAACAACGGCGGCAGCAACAGCAGCAACGGCAACGATGACGGCGTTGTTGATGCGGATTACGAAGTTGTAGACAACTGATCCCGATTACTCTGATAATAAACGGCGGTGCGGCGGATGATTCCGGCCGGTGCCGTTCAAAGAAAAACTGTTCCGCCGCAGATGCATATAATAAAGCATTGGCGGCGGAACAAAATGAACAGACCAAGCGTAGGGGCGCGGCAGCTTCTGTCGAGCCCCGAAGGCTTGCATTGCTGCCGACAGCTTTTTTCTGGATTCGGACGCAATGCAGGTTGAATTATTATTTCATGGGGGAGCACCATGGCAGAAAAAAGAGATTATTATGAGGTTCTCGGCGTTGAAAAAACGGCGAGCGATGACGAAATAAAATCCGCTTACAGGAAACTTGCAAAAAAGTATCACCCGGATCTGAATCCGAACAACAAAGAAGCGGAAGTTAAATTTAAAGAAGCAAACGAGGCATATGAAGTCCTTTCCGATAAGGACAAGCGTGCGAAATACGACCAGTTCGGGCATGCGGCGTTTGATCCTTCGGCGGGTGCTTACGGCGGCGGCTTCAACGGCTTTTCGGGTGCGGGCTTCACGGGCTCCTTCACAGGATTTGACGATATTTTGAATTCAATGTTCGGCGGCGGTTTCGGCGGAAGAAGCAGGAGTGCGCGTGCGGATGCGCCGATGCAGGGCGAGGATTTGCGCTACTCTTTGACAATAACGTTTGAGGAGGCGGCATTCGGCTGCAAAAAGGAAATTTCGTACAGACGCGAAGAAAAATGCGCCACATGCGGCGGCAGCGGAGCAAAACCCGGAACAAGCAAAAAAACCTGTACACGCTGCAACGGCACCGGCCAGATTCGAGTTCAGCAAAATACAATGCTGGGCACGATGCAGAGTGTTCATCCCTGTGATGTCTGCGGCGGTACGGGCAAGATTATTGAACAGCCCTGCGAAACCTGCCGCGGCAAGGGCAGAGTGAGCAACGCCATGAAGGTTGTTGTTACAATCCCCGCAGGCATTGATGACGGGCAGAGTATTCGCCTTGGCGGGAAAGGTGAAGCGGGTTACAACGGAGGTCCGGACGGCGATTTGCTTGTGACGATTCGCGTGAAGAGCAGCAAACAGTTTGTGCGTGACGGCTATAACCTGTACACAAACCTTACAATTCCCGTAACGACCGCTGTTCTCGGCGGCGAGGTTACTGTTCCCACTCTTTCAGGCGAGTTGAAATATAACATTCCCGAGGGAACCCAAAGCGGAACAACATTCCGTATGCGAGAGCAGGGCATACAGAAGCTGCGCCTTCCCGGCAAGGGTGACCTTTACGTAAATGTCACCGTTGAAATTCCCAAAAAACTTACATCGGAACAGCGCGAGTTGTTCGAGAAGCTTGCGGAATCAATGGGCACAAGTGTTCCTGCCGGAAAAAAACGGCGCGTACGGAAAAAATAATCAATAAGTTAACAACAGACCATCGGTTAATAAGATAACTTTTTAAAATACAAACAGGGACGGGCAGTCGTTAAGAACTGTCCGTCCCTGTTTTTTGTTTGCCGATGCAGCAGACGTTTTCAGGTTAACCGTATGCTGTTATGCGGACTGCATTGCTTTGCGAATTATCAGGAGCGCATCAACGGATGTTATATCGCCGCTGCCGTCAATATCGCAAATGCTGAAATCAAGGCTGCCGGAAACGGGCGTTGCAATAATCCCAAGGGACATGCGAAGCACGGTGAGGGCGTCGGCAGAAGTTACAACACCGTCGCCGTCAACATCACCGAGAAGGCTGTATTCAGCGGTGACAGTGCGGTTTTCGGTAACGTTGACAAGGCTGCCGTTCCAACCGGTGAAAATATAACCATCATGCGCAGGTGCAGCAGGTGCGGTGACATTGCTGCCGTGTTCAACGGAGACTTCGGCGATTGCGGAGCCGTCGAGTCCGTCAACGAATGTAACAGTGTAAACATTGATTGAAAGCACAGCGTCAACCGTCAGGTCTTCGGCAGGCATGGTTTCGGGAACAACCCAACCGGAGAAAGTGTACCCTTCGGGTACGGTGTATTCGGGCACAGTGATTGCTGCACCGACAGCGTAGGTCTGTTCGGCATAGAACTCACCGTTGACGGTGTAGGTCAGCGTGTATTCGGGCAATGATGCGTTCACGGAACCGTTCGTTGTATGAACCTCAATATCGGTGACTGTGCCGCCGACAGGAAGATTAACAAATCTGTTCACATCAACGTTGACAGGAGTTGTGCCGGAGAACTCGGGGTTTACGGTCGCCTTAACGGTGAGCAGAACATTTTCATCTATGCCGTTGCCCGTCATGGGAGCGTCCGCACAGAGTGCGCCGACATAAATCGTGCCGGGCGTTGTGGTGAAGTCGATAACGTTCATGGAAGTGTTTTCGAGAATTGCACCGGGAACGACTTCATTAACGGTCAATTTTGTGCTGTCGTAACCGATATGCATTTCAAGAGTGTGCGCCTCGAACTTGCCGCTGACGGTGACGGGAATCTCGACCTGCTGACCGGAAATCGCGGTGATTTCGGGTGCAGAGAAAGATGCCGAAACGGGAAGTTCTTCGATGAGGATGCGGAGTGTTTCTTCGGCCGCGGTGAGAACATCATAATTGCTGACAAGGGCTTGCTGTTCGACAGTCAGAGCATCATATGCCTGCCTTGCTTCCGCAATTGCAGAGGCGCTTTCAAGGCTCACCTCTCCGATTGCGGAAATCTTCGCTATAACATCGCGAACGGGGGCATTCTGCTGATATTCGTCTTCAAGCTGCTGCAGAACCGCTGCGGCAGCATTTACGTCTTCCTGACTTGCATAAATCGCGGTTGCGGCACTCATGGCAGAGTCTGGAATTTCGATGCCGTGTTCGTTAAGCGTTGCGATAAGCGTGCTGAGCCTATCTTTGTTTGCAACGGGGTAGAAGGATGTGTTGTCACTGCCGCCCATTGCATAACCGCCGCCGATATCGCTGCCGTAGGCAACGGTGAACTGAACGCGGACAACATCGCCGTCGGACAGATATGAATCCGAGAAGCCGACATTGGGGAACACATTGTTAAGACAGTACATCCAGCCGGAAGCATAGCAATAGTCGAATTCGCCGAGTTCGTTTTCGCTGTATCGGTCTTCAAGCGTTATGCCCCAAGACGAAAGCGCATCAACAAGTTCTGCGGGAGCGTTGACGGGAGAGACGGGGATATTGGGAATCGTGCCGTCCTTAATTGTTGCAAGATAGAAACCGCCTTCAACGCTGCCGGTATGGGATTCGGTGAATCCAAAGCGGTTAAGCACACGCATCAGTACCGCGGCAGCGCAGTCACCGGCATAAATATCGGTAAGCACGGGTTCAACGATGTAGCCTTCACCGAGGGAGAATGCTTCAATGCTGAAGATCGCCTGACCGACGTATTCGCCGTCTTCTGCGGGTTGATAGGTAATAGTGTATGTCAACTCAGCATCGCCTGCGGAAACAACGACGGTGTTTTCACCTTCAACAGTAAAGTTCAAAGTGAAGCTCGTCTGCGTTGCATCGTCCCAAGTGGGGGAGAGTACATCGCCGTTGAAAGTTGCGGTCGGAGTGACTTTGTTGCCGTCGCCGTCCTTTGCAATAACAAAGAACGTGCGTTTTGCTGTCTTCTGGATTATTCCGTCAGACAGGGTTGTTTCAATGCTGTAATTGCTTTTCACAGCATCAGTTAAGGTTGCTGCGCCTGCAAAACTCATCGGGATGATTCCGATAAGAAGTGCGAGTGCAAGAAGGAAGGACAGAATTTTTTTCATTTTCTTTTCCCTTTCGTTTTATTTTAAACGGCCGGAGATGAATCACAGTCCGTTTAATTCTGTCGGAGCTTTATCCCGGAAGTTCATCATGATGATGTTCCGCCGGGATAAAGCGTGGTTTTTTCTGCGTTAAAGCAGATTATTCAATGCCCATTGCTTTGCGGAAAACGAGCAGTGCGTCAATGGATGTGATTGCGCCGTCGCCGTCCATATCGCAGATGATGCGCTCCGTTTCGTTTGCGGGAATGATTCCGAGAGCGATGCGAAGCATCAACAGAGAATCGGCAGTGTCAAGGCTGCCGCTCCCGTTTGCGTCACCGCGAAGCATAAGCGCTGCGTCAATGGTGATATTCTCTGCCGGCATGGTTTCGGGAACGTCCCAACCGAAGAAAACAAATCCTTCTTCAGGATTGTACTCAGGTGCATTGACTGCATCGCCCGCTGCATAAGTCTGTTCTGCATAGAATTCGCCGTTGACGGTATAGGTGACGGTGAATGTGGGCTGCGCTGCGTTAATAACAAGGTTGATAACGCCGTCAGGTGCGTGGTACTCGGTTCCGGGAACACCGTCCCTGTTCTGATACATAAGTGAGGGATGGGAAATGATGAACATATTATCCTCGGAAGTCAACGGAGCCGTTGAATAAACAGCATAGGCAGTTATATCCCGCACCGTACCGTTTGCGTAATGCGCAAGCACCTGCATTCCCGTCGGATCAAAGGTTTCGCCGATGGCATAGACGGTCTTATCAGGCAGTTTGGCAATTTCAATGCGATCAACAACGCTTCCGACTGCCATCAGGTAAGCGGAATCGTTTTTGAAATAAATGGTTCCGTCGGCATCGATAATCGGGCTGCAAATCGCATACTGAGCCTGCGCCCCGTCGGGAGTGAACAAAACGGGAGCACAATCGTATGTTGTGCCTTGATATTCCTCCTGCACGACGGCGGAAGGTTCGGTCTGACCGGGTCTGTCTGCAATGACGCGAAGCATACCGGGAGTAAAGTTATCAAAGAAATAGACGTAAACAGTGTCGTCATCACCTGCATATGCAGTGGTAAGGACGCCGCTTGTCTGCGGATAACCTTTTGTGCGCACCGTGTATGCAATGCTCATGCTTTCAAGGTCAATAACCGTGATGTTGTGTCCGGAGTATGCACCGAATTGTGATGTTCCGGAAACACCGACATAGGCCCTGCCGTTGTAAACCGTCGGAGTGCAGGTACTCATGGCGGGGTTTGATGGGTCATCCGCATAGTTGAACAGCTTTACAAAGCTGAGCGAACCCTCGGTGAAGCGGCCGTCCGCTTCAACATGAACAGCATAGAAATAGCCGCCCTTGGTTGTGAAATAAGCTGTACCGGCGGAGCTTGTACCGTTTTCATCATCGGGAACGAAAGTGACGCTGCTGCGTGCATCCCCGGGGTGAGGAAGGGTGATACTGCCGAGAACCGAACCGGAGGTTGGGTTCAGCGAAACTATCCTTGCGTGGCCGTCGGTATAGCCGCTTTCGCCGTCATCAGTGTCAATGAGAACAAATTCATCGCACACATATGCGCCTGCCCAATAGAAGCCGCCCTTTGAAACATATCTCCAGGAAGCATACTTTGTTTCGTTGCCGACATCGGGATCTTCGTCCGTTGCCGAAACGCATACGAAACTTGCATCGCCTGTTTCGCTCTTCCAAAAACCGGTGTAAATATAGCCGTCATGGTAAACGATCGGGCAGTTCGGCTGTCCGCCGTTTGAGTCCGTGAAGAGCCAAAGAGAATCGAGAGTGACGGCATCAAATGCCTGAATTCTGCCGTTGGACAGCCCGACAAATATCATGCCGTCCGCATAGGTGGGAGAATTAATCGCAAAACTTGAGCTTGCCGCCATGGACTTTGTGACAAGTGCCTCACCGCTCGTTTTATCAATTTTGTAGATATTGGTTCCTGCATAGACGTACAGAAAATCATCAACAATGATGGGGCAGCTGCAGGCATTTGAGCCGTAACCGCTGCCGAACTGAGTTGCCCAATACAGCACGGAGTCGTTGGCGATCGTCGGTATGGGGTAGTCAACAACGCCGTTGTTAAACCGGTTGGCGCGGAAAGTAGGCCACTGAGCGTCAAGATTCGGGTCAAGATTCGGATTCGGTTCGGCAGCCGTCAGAACAGCATTGATTTCAATGACTTCATCACTCTGAACAGGGATATAATTCGATTCATGAATGCCTGCAAAGCCGACCTTGGTAACGGTGTAAGCATAACTTTCACCGGGGATAAGACTGTAGGTGCCGTCCTCGTTTTTAGGTACGGAAAGGCTCGTGCTGTTTGAAATAACGAAGGTTATCGCATCCGCAGGTTCCGTTACAAAGCGCACCGGTGTGGGCGCTGTCTTGGCAAGATGAAGCGTATAGGTGCTTTGCACGGAGGCATCGTCTTCGTGGCAGATGGTGACGGTGATGTCTTCACTGCTGAGCGCGGAATCAAGAGAAACGGAGACATTTGACGGGTCATCAAAACGTTCACCGTTTACAAGCAGATAATAACCGCCTTTGTTGGGAGCAGTTTCGCTCGCGGTGCTCTTGAATGAAGCAGAAATAATAACTTCGGGAATACTCAACGCAATAGTTGCATAGTAGTCGGCCCTATCTCTGTCATATTTAACAATGCTGCCGTTTTCATCGCGTAGCACAATATCGTTCACAATACCGTTCGCTTGGGTTTTTGCCGAAAGTGTACCGAGGCTCAACGCTCTTCTCGCAACGAACGTATACTCCTGATAGTATTCAACCGAATCAACGGTCTTTGTAAGTCGGAGTGTCATCGTATTTGCGTAACCGCAGTTGGATGCAACAAACTGACCGCAGGCAACCGCACCTGCAGCACTTTCAACCGTTGAATTAATTAACTTATCCACGGGAACACCGTTGGTTAAAGCAATGGAAGTCTGCTTGTCATACAATGCATGAATTTCATACGCATCGTCATTGCACGTAGCCTTCATAAAGAAGGAGGAGTTTGCATCCGAAACGGTGAACATGTATTCGTGTTCGGCGGAAACAAAATCCCGGTCGAGAGGATAAACACGGGTATTTGCATTACCAACGTTACGCGCAGTGTATGCGCCGACGGCTGTGAGCTTGTCCGTGCTTTCGGGTTCGGAAACGGTAAAATCAGTGCCTTCCGCCGCCGTGAAGCTTGCGGAAGTGTGAAAATATCGGTTCTTTGTTGCGATACAGTCATATTCTTCACCCGGAGTGAGAGCATATGTGTTGACATACACACCGTCAACAACTTCACCGCATACCAAAGGTTGAATCACACCGCCGGCGGCATTAACAATTTCTGCTTCGGTTCCGGCCGGGATGATGACGTTGACGTCGGTCGCCTGAAGGCGCGTAATGTTCAGCGTGTAGGAAAATGTTCTTGTGATGTTTTCTTCTGCATTCACGGTATATTCAACCGTAACATCTACAGCGGTGTTTTCGCCGATGCCATTGAGAACAACCTCGCGCTGCGTATCATTGCCGTTCACGAGAATTCTGTAATCGGAAAGAACGGGGAAGGGTGAGATGACAACGCTTTCGGCAACGGTAGTGAGGGAGTATTCGCCGGTAAGGGGGGCAAACTCTATAGGAAGCCGTGTGCCGCTGCCGAAAACCTGAAGATCGGCAAGCGTCGGAATGCGCTCAAGATTGATTTCAAAGGACTGTATCTGAGTCTGTTCACCGACATAATAACGCGCTTCAATGTCAAAGCTGCGCTCAGTCATGCTGTTTTTTTCCCAAAGGTTCGTGAGCACTGTATAGCGGCTTTCCCAACCCTTGTTGTTTGCGGGAACGCTTCCGTCGGAATTATCCCTGCCGTTGATGTCAACATAGCAGGCATAAGTTTTAACGCTGTCTGAAGGAAGATCCGCGCCGCGCGTAAGGTACATATAGACATTGCCGTGGTTTGTGTCTTCAACTTTGTAGGTTGCGGTGTGAGTTCCGTAATCCTGCTCGCGTTCGTAAAGCTTCTCGAGTGCGCCGCTGTCGGCGTGGAAGATTATGTCTCCGAACCACTCGCCATAAGGAAGTGCAGCATCGATTGCGGAAGCAGAGTACTCTCCGCTTTCGGCATCGGGAGAAACGGTCACCCTGCCCTCAATGCGGTTGTGCCCGCCGTCGGAAACGGAATAGGTTGAAACACCTGCATAAGCCTGGGCGGTTGTTCCGTTGTAAATGCTCGCATTGCCGTAGGCGTCGGTAATGGTGATAACGGGGTTTTCAATTGTAATACCGTTTTGAGTAACATTAAAAACAACGTCGTATTTGTCGCCTTCGAGATATGCGGCATAATCCCGCATTGCGGAATCAAGCGCGGAGAAAAGCAACTGAGCCTGTTCTGCATTTGCATTGCGCAGGCCGCGCAGTGCATCAGCATAGGCAGTCTTTGCGGCGGGGTAGTTTAAAACGCCGTTGACGGAATAATTGAAATCGCCCATAAGTGTTATAAGCGCAATCATTTCTTTTGAGGCAACCTCATTTTCGGCAAAACCTATTGCGGTTATGTCGGAAGCGGCCGCATCAAGATCGTATCCGCATTCACCGGTTGATTCGTCATAATCATAAAATCTGACGAAATTACCCCGGACACCGTCAATTGCGGTGATGAAGCCGCTTTCAATGCCGCTGAACGTGTGTCCGCTTGCTTGAAGAGCTTCTTTAACAGTTTGGCCGTGAGCGTAATCGACCCGAACGGGTTCGATTATCGTGGCAGTTGCGGTGGAAGCGGTGAGATAAAAGCTTCCGCCGGTTTGCAGCAGCTTTGCGGCAGCGGCGGATGCGGGAGCAAGGCACCCGAATGCCAACATGATGCAGAGCATTGCAGCAATGAGTCGTGTTGTTCTTTTCATTAAAAAACCTCCTTATGATTTAGTAATAAGCTGAATTGAATACAGCTTTTACTTATATATAAACACAGGCGATATATCTGTCGCGCAGCCGTCCGAAGAATGAGCGCGAACTCCTGTATTTGTCAACCTCTGATTCAATATACGTCTGCATATCTTCTTTTTGCTCAGCAGTCATTTTATGGTTGCTGAACACGGCTTCAGCGTTGAGCTCGGAACAGCGGGAATCAATTTTGCTGATATCAAGTCCGCATGCAGCCATGAACATGTTCAGGTAGCCGAACATAAGTGCAATGGCTTCGTTCGGTTCGGCATTGAGCATTTTTTTGAACGCTCGTCGAAATCTGATGCGGCGTACTGCAAGAAAAACAATCAGAGCCGCTGTGAGCAGAAGCAGAATCGGAATGAATGCCAAAATCAGTGCTTTTGCAAGCTTTGTACTGTTAATTCTGTTCAGATTCTTTTGCGGACGCGCGAGGCGGATATCGGGAAGGTTATCATTCTGATAAGTATCCTCCCTGTCGCCTGAAGAATCCGGTTCGTTCGGAGCTTCGGTGTTATCGGAAGGATCCGATGAATCGTCAGTCCTTCTGTCATTACCGGAAAAAGCCGAATCACTTCCTTCAAAACCCGGAGTTGTTTCAAACGGGATCCATCCGATACCGTCGAGATAGTATTCAGCCCATGCATGCGCATCCGCTTCGGTCAGAACAACACGCCCCGAAACACATCGCGCAGCAGCTGTTTCGGCATTGATATAATAGCCTTCGACATACCTTGACGGAACGCCGAAATATCTCAGCATAACGGCAGCACATGCTGCATAGTGAACGCTGTATCCGCGTTTGCCGACCCGAAGAACGTATGCGGCAAAATCATTCGTTCCGCAGTCGGTTTTGACCGTTTCATCATAGGTAATGTTTTCCTTCAGCGCGCTTAAAACGAGCGGCAGAATATCCGAAAGGGCAAGCGCAGGCGGGGCTTCGCCGAAAATTTCGGCCATTGCAGCAGTTGCTTCGGGAGTAAGAAGCAAACTTGTTTCATACACAAACTGAGCATAGGCGCGTTCGTCGGACAAGTACTTTTCAACGGAATCCCCGTTTGTATCCTTCAGCATTCTGCGGAGCTGAGGCGCACTCGGAACGGAGCTGCATTCAATGCTGAAATCTCTTCCGGTATTGTTCTTTCGAATACATGCGGAATCTCCGATGCGGTCTTCATCAAGAAGCTTTCCCGCAGCAGCATTATACGGAAGATACAGATAACGTCTGCATGCTGAAAGCAGCTCTATATCAACTTTGCTTTTTGCGCCTGCATTTCCGCCGTCAGCTTCAACAGCGGCTGCTGCGGAGCTCAATTGAGCTTGGGCAAAAAAACCGTCGGAATGAAGCCAGTAGAACAAGTCGTTGTATTTCGCAAGTTCTTTGTTCGGCAGCGATTCCCAGCTCGTTCCGGTGTAAACTTCTCCGACCATTCCACGAAAATAACCGCTTTGTATTGTTTCGGATGTTACAGCAATTGCGGGGGTTTCGGAAGCATTGCGTGCGCGGAGGGGAGAGAGCCGTCCCTCGGGCATGGAATTTGTTGTTTCATCGTAAACCACACGGTGCAGCCAAATACCGAGGCTGCTGCTGAGTGCATTCAGCCTGCTGTTCGAACAGAAACTGCGCATGGGCAGAGAACCCAGTAAGACTGCCGAAGCAAGAAGCAGCGGAACGACGGCACAAGTGAGCTTTGCGCCCTTTTTTTGAAAATGCGGAACGGAGAGACTTCCCGCAGCAAGATGTGTTATTCCGCTTGCAATTATTAAAACCGCACCGACAGGTGATTGTGCAATGCCGCTTGCGGAAAGTACCGTGCCGAACAGAATAACTGCGTATGCAGCAATGCGTCTCCCGGAAGAAAACAGTTTGGCTGATGCTGCTGAAATAATGCTGCAAAGCAGAATAAGGAACGGCAATGTATCGGCAGGTTCGGATTGCACATCGAGATGGATTTTTCCTGTCAGCTTTATTAAAAGCGCAATGCAGTCATTAGTGAGTGCATCAAGTCCGCTGCGTATGCTCCCAAAAAAGAGTATGGAAAACAGGAAAACTGCGGCACAGTATAAAGACACTGCAACGGTTCCCCTCTTTCCGCAAAAAAGAAGTATGAGCACGCAGATTATCGGAGCTTCAACCGCAGTAACCGTAAACGCCGAAACGCTCAGCGACTTAAAAATCGAAAACAGCAGGATGTTGAAGCCGAGTGTGAACATAACCGAACAGAGCAATGCTCTGGAAAAATCCCAGAAGCTTTGACAACATGCGCTTTTAGACTGCTCAATATGCAATTCGTCTCTTTTTTCTCTTTTAATCATTCAACTCAACCACAAATTTTATAATACGAAACCGGTTTAAAGGTCAACATCGGACAGTTCTTCCGCATAATTGTCTGAAGAGAATGCCGTAAACGTACCGTTGTCGCCCGCACGGCAGAGGAGCCGCTTTGTGTTTGCACCGGCGCAAAACTCCGCAGCAGAGTCTGAGAACTCTTTGCCGATAAACACGATTTTTCCGTATCCGCAGGCGCCGCGTTCCCTGACATATGCTGCGAAGGCGCTTTCCGAGGGTTCGCATTCGATAAGCCATTCGGCCGCAGAGGGAAGCTCATCGGAAGCATTCACGTCGATAAACTCAATTTGGCCGCATTGCGGGCGTGCAATTGTAAATGCGGTTCCGGAGTCCGACAGTGCGGAACAGACAGAGACTGCAACGTCACTGATTGCATCGCATTCAGCGGCTGTACATCCGGATACGTCCATGCAGATAAGCAGTGAACGTACTATCGGAAAGCTTGCGTCGCGCACGATGAGGTCATCGAATTTACAGGAGGCCTTCCAATGCACCTGTTTTAAAGAATCACCCTGTTCGTACGGGCGGAGTTGAAAAACTTCGGAATGATCCGAACCGCGTTTGCCGGGTGCATAGTCGCTGCTGTCTATATCATGAGAGAATGCATCGTTTCTGATGGCGTCAATATCGAACACTGTCGGCATAAATAAGCATTTTGCATCCGTTCGCAGGGAAGAGCTGCTGCGTATTCTTTTAAAAAACAGTCCGAAGCAATCGGTAAGCTCTGTTCGCAGGATCTGCGGTGAAACGCTGCCGCAATGCATCGATTTTACAGAAAACCCGGTTCGGCTTTCCGAAAGTGCAGGGACGCTGCAACGAATGACCGAAATGCGGTTTTCTCCGTTAAGCTTGTTTAGCAAAATCAGAGTACAGCGCACGAACGGCAGCGGAATGATACTGTCATTGCGAAGAACGATCTCGCAATGGCAGCTTTCCCCGCGGGGACAGGAGGAAGAAGCTTTAACGGCAAATTCAACTTTCGAAGCGGCGAAACAGTTGAACGCAAAGCAAAGCGGGGGAATAAGCAGCACTGCTGCAAGCGGGAACAAAACAGCAAGTGACGGAAGCTTTAATGCGGTGATTGTGCAGCAGAAAAGAATCGACAGATACAGAACAGCAGCTGCAATGCGCCGCAGTGTGCAGCTTTGTGCAAAATCTTTTTTTACTGCAAAATCATCATCGAGCCCCGCTGCTTTCTTTTCTTCGGGTTTGGGGTTATGCTTCATCTGCGTTTAAAATCCTTAATTCCCGGTTTTTTGTGTTCGGAAACAATTTCATCGGCAACATCCGTTTCGGTATACCCGCGCATTCGCGCTTTTGTGTTCAGAACAAGTCTGTGTGCACATACATCGCGGAAAACTGCGGCAACATCGTCCGCCGTAACATAGTCGCGGCGGGAAAGATAAGCATATGCTTTTGCGGCACGGCTCACCGCCAACGCACCGCGGGGGCTGATTCCGAACTGAACCGATTCGTGATGCCGCGTCTGCTCGGCAAGTTCGGCTATGTATTCGTAAACTTCATCGCATATGAATGTTTGTCGAACAACGTCGATTGTTTGCACCAGTTCATTGGCTGAGCATACGGCTTTTACATCGTCAAGCGGGTCGGAACGGTGTCTGTCCCGCAGTATTTCAACTTGACTTTTAATATCGGGATAACCCATGCTCAGTTTGAACATGAACCTGTCCAGCTGAGAAACGGGCAGCAGCTGCGTTCCTGCCGACCCGATCGGATTTTCGGTTGCAAGAACGATGAACGGGGACGGAAGTTTATGGGTTGTTCCGTCAACTGTAACTTTTCCTTCCTCCATCGCTTCAAGCAGAGCGGATTGGGTTTTGCTTGAGGTGCGGTTGATTTCATCCGCAACAAGAAGATTTGTCATAACCGCTCCGGGCTTATACGCAAAGTCGGAATTTGATTTTTCGAAAACCGAAAAGCCTGTCACATCGGAAGGCATTGTGTCCGGTGTGAACTGAATACGTTTGCAGTCAAGTCCGAGTGCCTTTGAAAAAGCAAGTGCAAGGCTTGTTTTTCCAACGCCGGGAACATCTTCCAGCAGTATGTGTCCCTGCGCAAGAATTGCAGTCAAAACCTTTTCGATAATTTCGTCCTTTCCGACGATAACTTTTTTGATTTCAGATTTAATGTTGTCTGTCAGCATTTATAATCACCGTTTATCATTAATTAATATTTTCGTCGCGCAGGCAATATCAGGCTTTAGACTTTGAAAAATCATACAGCCTGCCGAGCTTATTGTCCGCTTTGTACAGTGCGATATGCGCAAGCATTGCCTGCTCCGTGGACATAAGGTTTCCTTCCGAATCGTTCGCAGAGTGCCTGTACACGCTGCCGGGGAGAAGAAAACTCTGCATTCCGTCAACAATGTTTTTACCGCCGCGCATGAAACGTTCATCGGTGCGTGGGTCGATACCAAGTGAACAGAGTGCAATAATAACCTGAGCTGTCGACTCGGTGTTTTCTGCACCATACGAGCAGAATGTGCAGTTTTCTTTCATTACAGCGGCAAGCCGTGCCAATGCACGGTCAACAGTGCGGGAAATTTCACCGGGGGATATACCGACGGAAAGTGCGTTCTGACTTCCGCAGTACGGGGCAAGAGCTTGAAGCGCCATTGCGGTTATATCAATGTCAAATGCACCTTTATCAAGCCCAAACCCTCCGCCGGGTTCTTCGGCAGCAAGAATTTCTTTAATGATGCCTGTTCGGGTATACCTGCTTCCGTCAGGAACCGTATAACTTTCGGAATCAAGGGTTATCAGTGCAAAAATGTATGCGTTCAGTCCTTGCGCGCCGAGTTCGCCGGGGTAGTTGTAGGTTCCGAACTCAATAAGATTCACCGGTTCTCCGTTTTTATCCTCCGAAAATGCTGCCGGGTCACCGCCAAGTGCGAGCACCGTAAGAGCAATTCGGTGGTAGTCGGTTGCTCTGCCGAGGGATGAATCTTCGCCGAGTTTATTTTTTACATAAGCTTCAAGCGCGTGCAGGTAGGCTGTATAGCTATCCTCCGCACCGCCGACAGCGCATGCCAAGGCTGCCCAGTCGCAAACGGAAGAACCGGCAGGGAATTCATCCGACGCATTAAGCAGACAGTCGCCTTCTTCAACTCCTGCAAGTTTCTTCATGCCCTGCGCAATCTGAAGAATGCGTTCGGACATGGGAGGCTGTACTCGTTCTTTATGCGGAGCTGCACTGCATGCTGCAAATGTGAGCAAAAACGCAAGCAGCAGGCTCAGAATTGATTTAATCTTTAACGTCATTATTTATCGCCTTTCTTTTTAAACCGGAATTTTCGGGTGAGCCCGCAGTACCGATGCAGATTTGCGGCACAAGCGTATGCGAAAGAATGAATGCGCTTTGGCCGGGACTTCCTGCGGGAAGCACTTCGCGGTAAATGTCATGGCATTTTGAACAGCGGTACTCAATGAAACCATCCTCATCGTCAGTGGGTTCGACACGCTGAATTATTTCATAATCGTGCTCAAGCTGAATGAATCCTCCGTCAATCCAAAGCCCGCAGTAACTTGAAAGTGAGCCTTCGGAGCCGCCGGAACCGGTTGCGTCATATCCGCCGATATCCTTGCCGAGAGCAAGCGTAAACCGCAGACAGAGTTCGTCACCGTTGATTGGGTAGTATTCGGAAAGTCCGATTCCCGGGTACATGCCGTTTATACAGTACATCCAACCGGAACACCGCGTGAAGTCGAATTCTCCGATGCTGTCTCGGTCGTGCTGGTCCGTAAGAGTTATGCCGTCACGGAGTATCAGCTCCCAGAGTTCCGGAGGAATCTCAACGCTGTATGCAATATCGCCCCACACAATGCGCCGCAGATAGAAATTCAGCTTCGGTGTTCCGCTGAATTGCGCTTCAATGCCATAGTCCTCAAACAGGCGCAGCAGCACTTCGGCAGCGTTTTCGCCTTCATGAACGGTATAATCATCATCAATAATGATGCCGAGCCCGAGGGTGGTTGCATCTATTGAAATATGGATGCTTCCGTTTTCATCTCCTTCACCGACGCGGTGATAGGGCAGAATGAGTTTTCGGAAAGTTGAGTTCCCTTCATCATCCCATGCAAGTATCGTAACAACATGGTCGATGTCGTCTCCGACATTCGGCGGAGTCAGCACAAGGTGATATTCAAACACTGTGCTGCCGGTCGGATTTGTTTGAACAACACCGTCAAGGGTAACAACGATATGGTTTGCGTATATAACATTGCCTTCCCAGGTGCGTGCAGCAACTCTGAGCAGGAAACGGCTGCTTGTGATCACACTGTCGTCGCCGTCGCGGTTTGTTGTTATCACCGGCGGATGTTCACCGACAACAGGATTGTCTTCATCGGCAGGCTGATTGCGGTAGGTGATATAAAAGCGCACAGCACCGCCGCAAAGTTCACTTCCGCGATAGAGATACATTGTGATTATGTACTCATTGTTTATCGACAACACCGGACGAAAATAACTCTGCTCATCCGGGTGAAGCAATTCACCGTTGTTCACGTTGTCGTAACGGCCTTTAATATAAACTTTAAGTGAAAGATTATCTCCCCCGGCAGGGTATGCATAAAAAACAAGTGTGTCGTTTTCTATATCGGCAGGAGTATATATTCCGCTGTAAAGATCCGTTGCAATATACGGCTCTTCGGGTTGGGGAGTGTATTCCCCGCCGGGCTCGGGAGTGATTTCTCCACCGGGCTCGGGAGTGCCGTCTCCACCGGGTTCGGGAGTGCCGTCTCCGCCGGGTTCGGGAGTGCCGTCCCCACCGGGTTCGGGAGTGCCGTCCCCGCCGGGTTCGGGAGTAATATCGCCGCCGGGCTCGGGAGAAGTTGACGGCATATCAGTCGGTCGAACGGTCGGATTCGATGTCGGATCGTCGGTCGGATTCTGAGTCGGCGCATTGGTAGGTCTCGGGGTCGGCGCATTGGACGGTCTCGGAGTCGGTGCGTTGGTAGGCCTCGGAGTCGGCGCATTGGACGGTCTCGGAGTCGGCGCGTTGGTGGGTCTCGGAGTCGGCGCGCTGGTGGGTCTCGGAGTCGGCGCATTGGTGGGTCTCGGGGTTGGCGCGTTGGTAGGTCTCGGAGTCGGCGCGTTGGTAGGTCTCGGGGTCGGCGCGTTGGACGGCCTCGGAGTCGGCGCGTTGGTGGGTCTCGGGGTCGGCGCGTTGGTGGGTCTCGGAGTCGGCGTGTCGGTTGGATTCGAATTGTCCGATGTATTTGGCGTTGCTGTTTCAGGCGGTTCGAACGTCGGCGTTTCGGAAACATCGGGCGTCGGAGTCTCCGATTCTTCGGGTGTCGGCGTTTCGGAAGCATCGGGCGTCGGTGTTTCGGATTGCTCCGGTGTCGGAGTCAGAGTCGGTGTTGGTGTTTCGTTTTTCCCTGAACCGTTGTGTGAAAGCTCGCTGTCGGGAAAGGAGGAAGCTTTGGCTATCGGATTTTCGGGCAAAACAAAGCTTGCCGACAAAACCATTGACAGCAATGCCAAAAGCATGATTGCCGCAAGAAACAGACTGATGCACTTAAATAACCTTGAATGCTTCAATTCTTCTTACTCCTGTTTTTCTGTTTATCAGCTATTGATCGTCTTACGCGTTCCCGCCGTACCGACTTCGGCTCAAGCAGCCCGAGTTTGACCATGATGCCGGGCCAATTGCCGAGTCGTGACTTTATGTAACGATAACCGATGGTTTCTTCTTTTGTGGGTTTTCGGCCGAGCTTACTTGCAATACTGCCGACATAGCTTAAAAGCTGTTCGTCAGTATCACTTGCGTGCTGTCTTGCAAACTCATCTTCGAGTTGACTGCGCTCGTCCGCATTGCTTCGGGGAGTAATGCTGTGATTCATTGTTTTTTCCAATATCTATCTTTTTTGTTCGGCTTTTAGCATGACAGAGTGAGCGGAATTGCAGATAAGAAAAACGGCACAGCAACAAAGCTGCACCGTTTACACAACAAAAAAACATCCGCCAACCTCATAACTCGTGAGCCGCATAAGCAAAGGGGGATCCGACTCAAGCAGGTCTTCTGACTTGTGCCTCAACAGCGAATGTTTTGCCTTCTCAGTTTCCCAATGGCTGATTTGCATCAATAAAACATTGCCTACGCACCGACAGCGGCGGTACCGTTCGGGACTTTGACCCGATTGTCTATTCTCCCGAATTCACCGTAAAAAGGCTGAATTCAGGCACTTGAGCTGTATTCACTTTTTAAATGGATTTTAGCACGCGCAAACAGTAAAGTCAATAGACGGCAAATTTTATATCGCAATATATTGACGGACTTTTAAAAAGCCCGTGCCGAAACAGAGATTTGCAATCGGCACGGTAAATTTGTTTGGAAAGCATTATCAGGAATTATGCTGCTTGACGCGCAAATGGTTTGTGGCCTTGGCAAAGGTCAGTTTTGAAAGCACATAGTCACGGTGGCCGAGTTTTTCGCGCAGCTTCAATGCGGCGGCTTCAGCTTGCTTACGCTCAGCCTCTGCATTGATTTCATCGGGGTGCAAAGCGGAGTCGCAAAGAACCCGAACACGGGCGGCGGAAACGTCGATCATTCCCTGTGTCACGGCGCAAGGAATTTTGCTGCCGTCGGGCAGGGTGAAAACAACTTCGCCGTCGGTGATTGCGGCGGTCATCGGAGTGTGGTTTGCCATTATTCCGAGCATTCCGTCGCTGACAGGCACGATCACCGAAATGCATTCGCCCCTGTAAAATGCACGTTCGGGCGTCAGAATTTCAAGTTGAAACGGTTTGGCCATTCATGCCCTCCTGTTTTTATTCTGCGGCTGCCGTGCCGTCATCGGTCTTTTCGCATTTGCCGGAAAGCGACTGCGCTTTTTCACGGACATCATCAATGGTGCCGACATTGAAAAAGGCACTTTCGGGAAATTCATCGGCTTCACCGTCAACAATCGCGGCAAAGCTGCGTATCGTTTCACTGAGCGGCACATAAATTCCGGGAATACCCGTAAACTTTTCCGCAACGCTGAATGGTTGGGAAAGAAAACGCTGAATCTTTCTTGCTCTTCGCACTGTCAACTTGTCTTCATCGCTCAGTTCGTCCATGCCCAGAATAGCAATAATGTCCTGAAGTTCTTTATAGTGTTCAAGAATCTCCTGAACACGGCAGGCAACGCGATAGTGTTCCTCACCGACGATTTCGGGTTCGAGCATGCGCGACGAGGATTCGAGCGGTTCAACGGCGGGGTAGATACCCATTTCCGCAACACGGCGGCTGAGGACCGTCGTTGCATCAAGATGGGAGAATGTCGTTGCAGGTGCGGGGTCGGTAAGATCATCCGCAGGAACATAAATAGCCTGCACCGAGGTTACGGAGCCGTTTTTTGTTGAAGCAATGCGTTCTTCAAGCTCACCCAAATCATTTGAAAGCGTGGGCTGGTAGCCGACGGCGGAGGGCATACGCCCGAGCAAAGTTGAAACCTCACTGCCGGCTTGTATAAAACGAAAAATATTATCGATAAAAAGAAGCACGTCCTTATGACTTACATCACGGAAGTATTCTGCCATTGTAAGCCCCGTGAGGCCAACGCGCATACGCACCCCCGGAGCTTCATTCATTTGCCCGAACACGAGTGCGGTTTTGTCAATAACGCCGCCGGAATGCATTTCTGTCCAAAGGTCATTGCCTTCGCGACTGCGTTCGCCGACACCTGTAAACACGGAATATCCTCCGTGTTCGGTTGCAATATTGTGAATCAGTTCCTGAATCAGAACCGTTTTACCGACACCCGCACCGCCGAAAAGGCCGATTTTTCCGCCTTTTGCATAAGGAGCAAGCAGGTCGATAACCTTAATACCGGTTTCAAGAATTTCTTCGGTTGTCTGTCTTTCGGCATAGGGCGGGGCAGGGCGGTAAATGCTTCTTCGTTCCGTTTCGGCAGGCAGCGGTTTTCCGCCGTCCATGCATTCTCCGAGAACATTGAAAAGCCTTCCGAGAACTGCATCTCCGACGGGAACCGAAATCGGCGAACCGGTGGAGTAGACCTCCAACCCGCGGTAAAGCCCTTCGGCAGGTCCGAGCATGATGCAGCGGACAAGTCCGCCTCCGATATGCTGCGCAACTTCCATAACACGTTTTTTACCGTTAATTACAACAAATAACGCCTCGCGGATTCTCGGCAGGCTGTCTTTTTGAAAGGCAACGTCCACAACCGGACCGTTCACGCCTGAAATTTCGCCCTTGGGCAGAGCGGAGTTTGATGATTTTGTTTCTGCTGTGTTTGTCATTGGGCGTTGCCCCCTTCGGTTTTTGCTGTTTGCCTTGATTTCAGTTTTTTAAGCTTTAATGCACGCGCTCCCGAGGTGATTTCGATCATCTCGTTTGTAATTGCGGATTGACGCAGGCTGTTATATTGCATTTGCAGCTGTTTTAGAATCTCTTCCGCATTTTTTCCTGCGGAACTCATTGCCGTCATTCGCGCTTCCTGCTCGCTGCAATAACTGTCAACAAGCGAGCTGTAGATAAATCCGGTAAGATAGCTCGGAATGATTCCGTCAAGAACCGTGTTTGCATCGGGATAGAATTCCTTTTGCTCGCGCGATTCTTCATTTCTCATCACGGATTCCCTTTCGGCAGAATAGAAACGGCTGCGCGCAAGCGGAAGAAGACAGTTCCGCTTGCATTCGCTTGGCTTTTTGCTTTGATAATCAGTGTATATGATGTCTATTTCATCCAAGAGATTATCGTTGTAATATTCTAACAAATCATAACATATATTGCGTGCTTCCCAAACTGTCGGGAATGCCGCTGAGTAGTGGAACTCCTCAACAAAGCGTATGCCGTTGTCAATGCAATAGTGTCTTCCGCATTCGCCGACAATAAAGAGCTTTGCATCCGGATGAAGCGCAACATAATCTTCGGCGGCACGAATTGCGGTTTGATTGTAACTGCCCGCAAGTCCCTTATCGGAAGTGACAAGCAGCAATCCCCTGCGGCGAAAAGTCTGTCCTTCGGGAAGCAAAACGCGGAAGTAGCGGTTGTTTGTTTCCGGAATATAAAGAAACAGATCACTTATCTGCTCTTTGAGTGCATTGAAATAGGGTTCGGTGCTGATGACTTCGCGTTTTGCGCGCCGCATTTTCACGGAGGAGATCATATACATCGCATCCGTGACTTTTTTTGTTTGGCGAATGCTGCCGATTCGCGCCTTTATTTCTTCGGCACTGGCCATTGAACCAACTCCGTCCTTTCGCTGAAAATACTGAGCAGACAGCCTTAAAACAGGATACACGCCTGCGCCCGGCGCGCGAACTTATCAACGGCTGCCTGCATTAAGTGCGGTGAGATCATGCAGAATACGCGGCGAAAAAATCCTTTGCAGCGTTCACAACATCGGAATGCAGTTCTGCGCTGTATTTTTTTCCGTGTTCGATTCTGAGGCAAAGCGAATTGCAGTTCGCGGAAAAATACGTCAGAAGATCCTTCTGCGCCTGCTTGATTTTTTTTACGGGAACATCCAAAAACATTTGCTCCTGTGCACATATAAGCGTCACAACCTGCTCCCAAAGCGGCATTGCGGCTTGGTTCTTTTGCCGCAGCAGCTGCATGAGACCCTCTCCGTATTTCAAACGCTGTACGGTTTGCTCATCCAGTTCGCCGCCGAAACGGGAGAATACCTGCATTTCACGATATTGCGCAAGGTCAAGCCGTATTGAACCGACGGACTTGCGCATGACTTCGGATTGCGCAGCACCGCCGACACGGCTGACGGACAATCCGACGTTGACAGCCGGTCGCTGACCCGAATAGAACAACTCGCTTTCAAAGAAAATCTGTCCGTCTGTAATCGAAATGATGTTTGTGGGGATATATGCGGAAACATCGCCGGCCTGTGTTTCAACGATCGGAAGCGCAGTCATGCTGCCGCCGCCGAGGGAATCGGAAAGCTGAGCCGAACGCTCCAAAAGACGGGAATGCAGATAGAATACATCTCCGGGGTAAGCTTCACGCCCGGGGGCGCGTTCCAAAAGCAAACTCAGCGTGCGGTATGCAACCGCATGCTTGGATAAATCATCATACACAACAAGCGCATCACGTCCGCGATACATGAAGTATTCTGCAATGGCACAGCCTGCATACGGAGCAATGTATTGCAGCGACGCAGGATCATCCGCCGGGGAAGATACAATAACGGTGTAGTCAAGGGCGTCCGCTTTTTTCAACGTGGTGATAACCTTTGCGACGCTGCTCGCTTTTTGCCCGATTGCAACATAGATGCAAACGGTGTTTTTGCCCTTTTGGTTGATAATTGTGTCAATTGCAACGGTTGTTTTACCCGTTTGCCGGTCGCCTATCAGAAGTTCCCGCTGCCCTCTTCCGATGGGGAACATTGAGTCAACAGCAAGAAGACCCGTTTCAAGAGGGCGAAACACGGGTTTGCGTTCAAGAATGCCGGGAGCGGGCCGCTCAAGCGGAAAATACTCCTTTGCACCGATTTCATCTCCGCCGTCGATGATCTGTCCGAGCGGATTTATCATTCTTCCGAGGATGTGGTTGCTTATCGGAATGCCTGCAGTGCGGAGTGTGCGAACGACGCGTGTGCCTGCGGTGATTTCGCTGTCGCTGCCGAACAGAACAACGCCGGTTGTTCCGTCCGTGCGGATATCCTGGACCATGCCTTTGATTCCGCAATCAAAAAGCACGATTTCGCCGTATGTTACATCGTGAAGCCCGTCAATGACAGCTATGCCGTCGCCGACGGAGAGTGCAAAGCCGACCTGCTGGTGGCCGTGATCAAGTCTGAAACCGGAAATATCCTCGCGCAGTAAAGAAATAATCTTTGAAGTGTCATATTCCTTTTTCAGCGACTGAAATGATTTCCGAAGCTGACGAATGCGCCCGAGAGTGGTCCAGTCGTAGTTATCGTCTCCGACAAAAATGTTGAATCCTCCGACAACGGACGGAACCCGCTTTATCGTGAGTTCAATTTCGCCTGCATTGTAGTCGCGGCTGATAATCTCCCGAATTCTCCGCAGTTGTTCTTCGGTGGGAGGGGTTACACAGTCAATTTCGACTTTGAGCGGTTTTGAATCAGCGGGATCAATGCTGTCGAAATCGGATTCCACAACATCGGCGGCATCGTTGCGTTTTGATTTTTGAGGAGCAGCTGATTCGGAGTTATGAGACGCTCCGCTTTGCTTATTATCCTGCCCGAAGGCGTTCTTACGGTCGGTTGTGTTCATTGTTTTTTCCTGCCTGCGGAGTTGTTGGAGGATACACCTGTTTTTTTGCTTTTATCAGGGCGCGCCGGGGGTTTGTGCCCCGGATCGTTTTCGGCAAGGCGGATGAACGCATCATAGAGTTCGCGGTCCCGCTCCGGGGTGACTGTGTCGCTGAGGAGCTTTTGCGCAGCGGAAATAACAAGCTCACCGATCTCGGTTTGTGCAGCGTCAAGGATATGCTGTTTCCTGTTTTCGGCTTCGGTTTCGGCTGCCTTGAGCAGTGTGGAAGCCTTGTCTTTTGCATCGTTTATATAGCCTTCGGCGGCAGAAGCCATATCTTTTTCGGCATTTTGCTTCATTTCTGCTATCTCAGCTTCGGCATTGCTCAGCTTTTGCTCGTATTCGGCTTTTGCTTTCGCATTCGTTTCGGCACTTTCGGCATTGTCGCGCTCAAGCTTTTCAAAATGAGCCTTCCTGTTTTCGAGGAACTTATTTATGGGCTTAAAGAGCAGAAACGTAAGTCCGCCTGCAAGAATGACGAAGTTCAACATGTGCAGAAGCACTTGTAAAAAGTCAATGTTAAGCGGCATTTTTGCACCTCATTTCAATCAGAATAGTCGGTTTGGTTCAAACGGACTTTGCGCGGATCCGTTTGGATGGATTCGCGCAAAGCTTTTAAATCAGAGCACAAAGATGATAAGGATCGCAATAATCAAAGCATAAATGATTGCAGTCTCAATGAAAACAAGCCCAAGCATCATTGCGGAGTTGATTTTACCTGCTGCTTCGGGCTGGCGTGCCATACCCGAAGTGCTTTTTGCGATCGAAATCGCCATTGCCGCAGCGCCTGCTGTGGCGACGATACCGACGACTGCAGCAGCAGCAACGGCTTTGGTTGAAACGGTTTTATCCTCCGCTGTTTCGGTCGGCGCAGAGAGCACTGCAGGTTCGGACGCTTGGTCACTCGGCTGAGAATCCGAAGCGAATGCCGGTGCGCAGAGCGCGAACACAAGCACAAGTGACAGAGCGGCGAGAAGTATTGCGAAGATGATGTTCTTTTTCATTGTTGTTTCCTTCTTTCATCAGTTAGTTTTTTGTTCTTTTTTAAAATTTTTGCGTGAATGTTTGCTTTTCTTTCGCGGTTCGACAGCTTCGCCGTAAAAAATCGAAACAAGCGTCGTAAGGACGTAAGTTTGTATTACGGCATGGAGCAATGTGAACAATACTCCGACGAACACGGGAAGAACGAAGCTGAGCGAAAAGTAGTAGTAAACAAGTTCCGTGACCAACAGTCCGCTGAGCAGTGCACCGAAAAGCCTGAAACTCATGGAAATGGGGAGGGAGAAATCCTTCAGAACATTGAGAGCACCCTTTGCGCCTCCGCATATAATGCCTGCTCCGAGGATGACAATGTAGGAAAGCACGCCCATTGCAATTGCGGCGTTAATGTCAGCGATTGGTGCGGGAAGTGCTATTGATGCGCCGTGTGTCGTGACGGCCTGAATGCCGAGCAGTTCGAACAAAGTGCTGAGAAAAATGTAAATCCCCGCACTGAAAATGTAAGCTCCGGCAAAGCCGCTTTTGTGCGGGCTGTTTGTTTTGGCCATTCCGGAAAAGAACTCAACGGGCATTTCAAGCAATGACTGAAATTTTCCCGGAATGAGCTTAAATTTCGGAATTGCAAATATCCTTATCAGCACTGCCGCAAGCAGAATGATGCCTGTCACGATATATGCCGACAGTACGGCGGGGTTGACTTCGATTCCCAAAAAATTGATTTTGTTGACTTCGTGAAGCACGCCGTCGCGCATGGCTTCCTTGACGCTTTCGGTATGTTCGGTGGGATTCAGCTTTGAAAGCACGGCAATTCCGACGAGAAGCAGAACGATAACCCCGAGCCATATAAGCAGGAAAAGTTTCCTGCCCGAGAGTTTCTTTCGGTTCATTTTGACCTCCTGCAGAACACTTCCCGCAACTGAATCGTGCAGGGAAATGCTGCTTGAACGAATTAATCCGCTGCTTAACGCTTTTTGAACCGTTGCCGAAAACTTCAGCGTTATCAACATGTTCGCAATGAATCGTCCAATGCGCACGGCAGCATAAAGAATAAACATAAACCGGACACTGTCGGGAATACGCAGGGTATTCAGTCAATGTCCGGTATTGGTGCGAATGGGGGGATTTGAACCCCCAAGCTTTCGCCGGCGGATTTTAAGTCCGCTGTGTATGCCGTTCCACCACATTCGCATTTTTATGGTACAAAAAAATAATACCGCACCGTGCAGACGTTCAGCTTACCGCGAGCCTGTTTATCGAGCCTGTTTATTCGGTGCTTTTTAAATTATAAGCAAAACGGGAAGAATGTCAAGCATATAATGCAAACAATGCATTCGGCGGACGTGCAGGCACAACGGAAACGGTTTATTTTTCCGCCGAAAGTGCCGCCGGGATATCCCCCACACCGTTCAAAACAAGACGCGGGCGATAAGGATATTTTCTTATGTCACTGCGTGATGTTACACCGCTTAGAACAAGCACTGTATCAAGGCCGGTTTCAATTCCGGCAATCATGTCCGTGTCCATTCTGTCGCCGATCATAACGGCATCTTCGGAGTGAACGCCGAGAATGCGCAGCCCCGTCCGCATCATAAGGGGGTTGGGCTTGCCGACAAAATATGCATTTTGTCCGGTTGCCATTTCTATAGGTGCAATCATTGCACGGCAGGCAGGAATGATACCCTCCTCGGACGGTCCGGTGAGATCGCTGTTGGTTCCGATCAGTTTTGCACCCTTCATTACCAGTCGCACTGCCTTAAGTATGTTCTCATAATTGTAAGTGTTGCCCTCGCCGATAATGACATAGTCCGGATCAACATCATTCATAGTTATTCCTTCATCGTGCAGTGCCATGATAAGCCCCGCGCCGCCGATAGTGTAAACACTGCATCCAGGAGATTGGGAGCTTATAAAACGCGCTGTTGCAAGTGCGCTTGTATAAAAGTGGCTTTCGTCAACATCGAGTCCCATACGTTTCAGCTTCTGCTGAAGTTCCTTCGGAGAGCGTTCCGATGAATTTGTAAGAAAAAGAAAGTTTTTATTCTCTTTGTACAGCCAGTCGACGAATTCCGGCACGCCGGGCAGCAATTTGTTTCCGTGGTAGATAACACCGTCCATATCGCAGATGAAGCCAAGTTTGTTTTTTAAGATTTCCATATCGTTCCTCCTTACCGAAAGCATGAAAGCGGGTTTGAAAGCAATCAGCCTGTTTTTAGCGTTATTATAAGCCCGCAATGTAAAATCCGCAACAGCAGGTTTGAAAACAACCTGTAAATAATGCTGAGGAGCAAGTGGATGAACATGCGAATAATGCCGATATAAAAAGAAAAAAAGCAGACGAACAATCAACAGAAAAATTAAATATATAAATTAGAGACGGTCCGGCTTATAAAAATGGTGGAAATTATTTCTTTCATATGATATAATTCTGCTGATGACGACCGTGCGCCGAACGGATGTTTGAAGTGTTTCGATTTATTGCCGAGAATGCGCACGGGCAAACGGAGGTTGAACTACAGATGAAATGCAGATATTGCCTTGGCACTGAAAGCAGGGTTGTCGATTCCCGCCCGACAGAGGACGGAACAGCAATACGTCGTCGCCGCGAATGCTCCAATTGCGGTAAGCGCTTCACAACTTATGAAAAAATCGAAGATATTCCGATTTCCGTTGTAAAACGCGACGGAACGCGCGAGGCGTTCAACAGTGAAAAGATCCTTGCCGGTGTTCGCAAGGCATGCGAAAAGCGCCCCGTATCGGCAGCGGAGCAAAACACACTCGTGGACGATGTTACGAGAGAGATTTTCAACACCCTGGAGCAGGAGGTCACAACCATACGCATAGGCGAAATGGTAATGAAAAGACTTAAAGATCTTGATGAAGTTGCCTATGTGCGCTTCGCATCCGTCTACCGTTCTTTCAAAGATATAAACACCTTTATGGAGGAGCTTAAAAGCCTTCTCGGGGAAAGTGAAGAGAACAAGGACGATCCGGCCGAAAATCCGAAAGCCGATTGAACAATTGAATGAATAACAGCAAAGCTGCCTTATGCCTAAACATGGCAGAGCTAAGATTTGCGTGTAAAACCATTGAAGAATACTGTGAACAATAAATACAACAACTGCAACTATAACATTATACGAAGCAACGGAACAGAACTCATTCAGTCAGATAAACTGCCGCAGGATGAAGTGTTCCATGGCTTTTCGACACGGAACGGGGGAGTGAGCCGTGAACCTTATGCATCACTCAATCTCGGATTGTCGCGCGATGAACCGAAAGAGAACGTCCTGCGCAATTTTCGGATTCTCTGTGATGCGTTCGGACTCGATTTCGAAAAACTTGTGATCGTTAATCATGAGCACGGTTCAAATGTTATCCGCGTTGATTCATCGCATTGCGGGCGCGGACTGTATCGTGAACCGCTGCCTTTTTGTGATGGGTTAATCACGGATGATCCAAACGTGGTTTTGGTCACTGCGCATGCGGATTGCGGAGCCGTTTTTCTTTACGACAAGAAAAGGCGTTCGATCGGGCTCGCCCATGCAGGCTGGAAAGGCACGCTGAAGCGGGTCGGAACGGAGTTGGTGCGTTCAATGCAGACGGCGTTCGGGACGAAAGCGGAAGATTTGATTGCGGCAACAGGTCCGTGTATCTGTTTCGACTGCTTTGAAGTCGGTATCGAAATCGGACGCCGGTTCGCCGAGGAATTTCGCAGTGAAGAGCTTGTGAAACCGGGCAAAACGGGCAAGGCATATGTTGATATTCGCGCTGCGATTGAAATACAGCTGGAGGAATGCGGAGTCCTGCCGCAGAATATTTCCGCCATGCCGCTGTGCACATTTGAACGAAGTGACTTGTTTTATTCTTACAGGCGCGACAGAACAAAAACCGGTGCAATGGTTTCTGTGCTGAAGCTTATCTGATGTTCGGACATGTTCTCCGCACAGAGCGGAACAAAACAAAAAAACATCAAAGGAAGAATTATTCGGATACCCAATGCGGGGGACAAAAATGAAACTGAACTATAAACGCACAATTTTTGTTGGCTTTGCCTTTTTCCTGATCTGCACATTCTGGCAGGCGTACGACACGATAATCCCTAAAATACTGACGGATAAATTCGGTATGTCTCAGGCGGCTTCCGGGGTTGTTATGGCTCTGGATAATGTGCTTGCAATTTTTCTGCTGCCGCTGTTCGGTGCGATTTCAGATAAAACAAATACAAAACTCGGCAGGCGGACTCCGTTCATAATTGCCGGAACGCTTGCCGCCGCAATCGCATTCGTAGGCTTATCTTTTGTTGATAATGCGCAGGCAAGGGCCCTTAACGGTGTTGAAAGATTCGAAACAGCCGTTTACGGCACCATTGCTGATGCTGATGCACAAAATGATGATATTAAAGGCATTTTTGATAATGCTGTGTCAACAGTGTTCAACAATTGCCTGAACAAAAAACTGATAACACCGAACGGTGTTGAGTTTGTTGTGATGAATGAGTTCGCGATTCCCGGCGACAATGACCGAAGCGAAACGGAAAAGATGATTTCTGTGCGTGATTATCTTGCAGGAGAGGCCGAGCAGACTGCGTTGAATGCTGCGTCCGTTGCTGTGGACAGGGAATTTTTCTGTGCAATTGAAAACTATTATTCCCCCGTGGATGTTGACAACACGGACAACAGACTCGTTCAGCCTTCCCGATTGTATTCGGAGTTTTATGTTCCGGCAAGACAGGCATATGCCGAGGATATAAGCTCAGCGGGAGCAGTGCGGACAGGGCTGTTTATAGCGGTGCTGCTTGTTGTGTTGATTTCAATGGCCTCGTTCCGCTCGCCGGCGGTTGCGTTGATGCCGGATGTAACAATAAAACCTTTGCGCTCAAAGGCAAATGCCGTAATTAACCTTATGGGTACGGCGGGCGGCATTATCGTTCTTGCTTTGGGAATGATTTTCGGCACCGGGAGCGTGAAAAACTCAATGATGAGCTACACACCCTTCTTTGCAATTATTGCGGGCGTGATGCTTGCGGCATTGGGTTTGTTCATGGTCACGGTTCGGGAGCCGAAGTTTTCGGAGGAAATGCGGCAGCAGAGTAAACGATTGAATCTTGACGAGACAGACGAGGAAACAAGCGGGAAAAAGAAGCTTTCAAGAGGAGAAAAAACTTCACTCGTTCTGATACTTGCATCCGTTGCGCTTTGGTACATGGGGTATAATGCGGTAACATCGAAGTATTCGGTTTATGCGGGAAAAGTTTTGAATCTTGATTATAATTCGACTCTGATGATTGCAAACATCGCTGCAATTGTATCCTACATTCCGGTGGGGGCCGCAGCTTCGAAAATCGGACGCAAAAAAACTATTCTCGGCGGAGTCGTGATGCTTGCATCCGCATTCGGTGTTGCCGCATTCCTGCGTGAAGGCAGCAGTGCGCTCCTCATGAACTGTATGTTTGCGCTTGCCGGAATAGGCTGGGCAACAATAAATGTAAACAGTTTTCCGATGGTTGTTGAAATGTGCAGCGGCGGTGAAATCGGCAAATTCACAGGATATTACTACACTGCAAGTATGGCGGCGCAGGTCTTGACGCCTTACCTGAGCGGGCTGCTTATGGACAGAATCGGAATGACATCACTGTTCCCGTACGCAACATGCTTTGTTGCACTTGCGTTCGCGGCAATGCTGTTTGTGAAACACGGCGACAGCCGTCCGCAGGCACGCTCCGGTATTGAAGCGTTAAATTATGAGGAGTGACGAATGCGCCGTTAGGCGGTGAGCGCACAGCAGAACAAACAAAAATGAAACTAATGTGTATTGAGCATTAAGGAGAAAAATGATAGATATTCATTGCCATATCCTGCCCGACGTTGATGACGGAGCCGTTGACATGACGGAATCCGTTGAAATGCTTCGCATCGCAGCGGAATGCGGAGTTACGGATATTATTGCAACGCCACATTGCGCACCGGGCGAGTTTGATAATTATGCGGGAGAAAAACTTTTCGCTGCATTTTCGGAGCTTTGTGAAGCGCTCTCAAAGACAGGCGCGGAAATAGGTCTGCACCTCGGCACGGAAGTGTTTGCCTGCCCGGAAACGCTGAAACTGACAGACAGCGGAAAACTGCTGACGCTTGCTGATTCTGATTTCATGCTTGTGGAGTGTGCTTTCGATGAGGATCCTTGGTTTATGCTGGAAATGCTTCAAACTGTTGCCGCAAGCGGGAAAAAACCGGTGGTGGCACATCCTGAAAGATACTATTTTGTTCAGGATGATTTGCGCTATGCTTTGGAATGGGCTGAAGCGGGATACAGTCTGCAAATAAATACAGGAAGTTTAACGGGGTATTTCGGCAGAGATTGCAGGCGAACCGCTTTCAAACTTTTAAACAGCGGTGCAGTTACGCTTGCTGCAAGTGACGCTCACGGAGCAAAATCAAGAACTACGGATATGCGTAAGGCATATAAAACAGTCGTTTCCGAATTCTCGAAGGAATATGCTGATTTGATTTTTTCCGAAAATCCTGCTCGTTTGTTGAAAAATAAAACCCTGAAGCCGATAGGACAGATACTTGCCGAAACTGCACGCGGTTCCGGTTTTTTGAGTGATGAAGAATACTGGGGCATATGATACTGCCCAAAAATCAAATTAAACAGTTTGCGCAGATGAAGGAAGCCTTTCAAAACGCTGAAAACAGCAGCGATAACGAAAAACAAAAAAACGCGAGCGAAGAACCGGTCGGAGCAGAAATACTCCGTAAAATCGATGCGCAGAGGCAAATGCTGCAAAAGAGAAAATGGAATGATGAAGCCGGGTTTTTTCGCGCCTGCATTGCCGCGGATGCAGAAACTGTTCATGCATCGGGCGGAATCGGCACTCTGTCGGAGAAGAAAATGCATTCCGTGATAAAATACTTTATTGAACCCGACGCTTCAAAGCATGAATCAAGGGTCGGAAACAGCATTGTTGATGTGAAAAACGAAAGCGGTGTTTTTGAGGTGCAGACAGCTTCATTCAATGTTCTCAGAAAAAAACTGCCGTCGCTTTTGATTTCGAATTGCGTCACCGTGGTGCACCCGATTCCGTTTGAAAAGCATATAGTCAAACTCAATGCTGTGACGGGAGAAATCGGCAAACGTCGCAAAAGTCCGAAACGCGGGTCGTTTTTTGATGCTTTTTTTGAGTTATACAAGCTTGCGGAGATTATTGAACACAACAACCTGAATATCCTGCTTTTGCTTGTTGATACGGATGAATACAGGCTTGAAAATGCACCGGTAAAAAAGCGTGGACGCAGACGGCGCAGCACAACGGAGCGTTTTGAGCGCATTCCTATCGCGCTGCGCGGTTCGATTTTGATTTGCGGGCAGCAAGACTGGCGAATACTGCTGCCGACAAGCCTCCAAACAGAGTTTACGTCGGCAGAACTTGCCGCCGAGGCACACATACCTCGGAAAACGGCGCAAACAGCTCTTCGGGTGCTGTCAAGGGTCGGCGCCGTACATCTCACAGGGAAGCGCGGAAGAATGAACTTGTACGGCAGAAAGCCCGTACAGATGTCGGAATGAAGCCAAACTGTTTCGACTTGCAGCCGAACCGAATAAACTGACAGTTAGATGGATTTAGATGTCATGCTTGCCGCTGAGGCAGCTGTTCAGCTTTGCAAGAGCGCGTTTTTCAATGCGCGATACATATGAACGCGATATGCCGAGCTTTTTGCCTACTTCGCGCTGCGGCATGGCAATGCCGTTTGCGAAACCGTATCGCATTTCGATAACGATTCGTTCGCGTTCGTCCAAAATGCTTTGCGCAGCACTCCGCACGGCACGGCACGCTGAGTTATTGATTGCAGTATCGGCAACGGGGTTTTCGGCACTTGCAATAACATCCGCAAGCGTGATTTCGTTGCCGTCCCTGTCCGTGCCGAGCGGTTCATCCAAAGAAACTTCGTTATTTTTTTTCTTTTCCGCACGAACAGACATAAGTATCTCGTTTTCAATGCATCTTGCTGCAAAGGCGGACAGTGTCCGACCCTTGTTTGCGTCAAAGCTTCCGACTGCTTTTATGAGTCCGATAGTCCCGATGGAGATAAGATCATCCGCATCACGGCCGCGTGTCGTGTACTTTTTTGCAATATGTGCAACGAGTCGAAGATTATGTTCAATGAGCTTGTCACGTGCGTCATCATCGCCCGCTGCAAGTTTTTTTAACAGTGCCTGTTCCTCTTCCGGCGTCAAGGCGGGGGGAAAGCTGCTTTTTGTTGTGACCATGCCCACAAACACAAACATATTTCTGAATATCTGCGCAATGAATTCAAACATAGCATCCGTTCCTTTCCGAATTTTCAGGGTTTACCGTCAGCACTGCCTGCGTGCATTTGCAATATCAACCAGTATCACATCATCGCCGATTTTTTGAATTCTGCAGAACGGGATAACAAGTTCTTCCGAATTGCGCAAAAGCCCCAAGAAACGTGACGGTCCGGGAACCACAATTGAACATATTGTGCCCGTACAGTCGTCAATTTCAAGGTCACATATGCACCCGAGCCGCGCACCGTCGCATATGTTGATTATTTCCTTTTCGCGCAGCTCACAAAAAGTTGTGTTTGCCATAATTCGCCTCCGTTCGACTGAAATGTCGAAAATATTCTCATAGAAGCATATGCAGGTAAATGCTCTAAAGAACGAATTGATCCTTAGTTTGTAAAAAAACAGTCAAGAGGTATAGATTCTTTTCAAGCTGCACAAGCTGACAGCATTAAGGCTAAGCAAACGCTGATAATAAATTGCGGAGCGGGAGGTTTTGCATGTCGATTGCGGCAATGACGGCAATAGTTTTGATTCTCTTGACATTAACGGGGGTGCTGCGGCATACCGTGGAGGAAACGGGGATAAAAAACACGCATGTTATTTATTGGCTGATCTGTGTTATCTGTCTTAAAGCTTTTCTGCTGAACCCAACGCCGGAAATTGAGCTGAATTTCGGGTTAGTTCCGATAATAATCGGTCCGGCCGTTTTTGCTGCCGCAAAGGGCACCGCAAACAGGGTCATTCCGTTTTCTTTTGTCTTCGGAATTGTCTATATGTTGATAAATTTTTCGGCGCAAAATTCTGAAACGGCGAATTATTTATATGGTTCGGTCATTTTCACTGCGGCTTTGATTTTCGGGAGACGCTGCGATATTTCCGCATTTGCATGCGCAGCGGTTCTCGCACCTGTATTCGGAGGGTTGGCAGAATTTGCGATTGAATATACCAGCATTGGGTACGGAGCGGTGCAGCTGTCAACGGAAGTCTGTGATGCGCAGATGATAGGTATTGCGGCTTATGCGGCGGCGTGTGAGATCTGCGGCATTCTTGAATATGCCGTTCGAAGGCATATGGGACGGTTGAATAATAAATCATCGAGCGTCGGAAAGAAGAAATCCGCAACCCGATAGAACCGAACATGATACAACAGCTCTGTTTAAAAAGACGCGGCTATGTCTGCGTCTTTTTGTTTGCTTTTTTGCAGACTGCTCGTCACCGAACGGTCATATCAATCGGAGCATGTACATACCATTTATCGAGAGCCGATGGGCTGAGCGGTCAGACAAAAACGCTCCGGTACATTAAAAAACGGACGGTTCGAAGGAAACAGAAGGAAGCGAGGGAAAACGATGGAAGCAAAGCCGAGAATAAGCACATTAACAACGGCTGAAAAAGAGATCGTACGCATTGTTCCGCAGCGATTTCGCGGTGCGGTTGAGCAGATTCTTGAGGGCGGAAGAGCGGATGAAATCAGGTTTATTATTGACAGACCGATGCAGGCGGCGGGCAGACGGGGTGAGCAAGTTTTTTTGCAGCTTAAACCGTTTACAAAATCAGAAGCATGTGAAATGCTGGAGGCAATATGCGGGCATTCGGTTTTTGCACGCGAACAGGAGCTGCTGCAGGGCTATGTGACGCTTGCAGGCGGGGCAAGGGTCGGCATATGCGGAAAACCTCTTTATGAAAACGGGAAAGTTACACGACTGACTGCGGTTACAAGTTTTAATATCAGAATCCCACGTGAAGTTATCGGCTGTGCAGAGCGTTTCATTGGGAGGTTCTTTGATGGCAGCATGCCCTTGTCGGCAATTATTGCTGCTGCTCCGGGCGCAGGCAAGACGACATTTCTCAGAGATTGTGCGCGCTGCTTATCGGACGGAATAGGTGTTCCGCGCTCGCTGCGTGTTGCAGTTGCGGATGAACGCAATGAGCTTTCCGGAACAACGGAGGGACACGCCGCCATGAATCTCGGTATAAGGACGGATATTATGGAGGGGATACCGAAGGCTGCTGCAATCCCGATGCTTGTTCGCAGCATGGCACCTGATGTAATAATAACCGATGAACTGTCGGGTGCAATTGATACGGAGGCTGTTTCGGAAGCGGCAAAATACGGCATTGCGGTTATTGCATCGATTCATGCCGGAAATACGGCTCAATTGAGAAGCAAAGCTTGGCTCCGACACGCGGTTGAAGACGGGCTGTTTGCAAAAGTTTTTTTGCTGAGAAGAACATCGCGCGAAATATCATTGTACGAGGCTGATATTTTAGACGAAAACAAACGGAGACGAATTACACGGTGCTGAAACTTTTACTTGCCGCCGCAGCGTTCTGCATCTGCATGACAGCAGGAAGGGTTGCGGCCGAAAAATACAAACTCCGCCAAAAGACATTGTGCGGTTTCTTATCTGATTTAAAGGTGCTTGAGGCAGCATTGAAATATGAACGGACGGACGTTAAATCTCTTGCGTTATTGCTTGCGGCACGCGGAAGCCTGCGGGAATTCTGGAGAATAATGAGTGATGAACTGACGAACGGTGCAGGATTTGGTGAAGCATGGCGTCGGCATAGACGTGAATTGATGTTGAACGAGGATGTCGGAGCAATTGCTGACGGATTTGCGGAACATTTCGGTTCAAATGATGCCGAAACAGAGCTCAGTCGGCTTGAAGGCACGCTGAAGCAGCTGTCAGAAAAGGAAAAAACGCAGTGCGCATGCTTTACACAAAAAAGCAGACTGGCGGTATCATTATCGGCTTTGCTGGGGGCAGCGGCGGCGCTGATGATAATTTAGCTTTCGGATAATGCAGCGGCAGCCGAAAATGAACATTCCGAAGACGGAAATGTAAGTATTTACTGAATTAAACGAGGAAAAAAACGATGGGTATAGATATTGTTTTTCGCATTGCGGGCATCGGGATTCTTGTTGCGGTTGCATGCCAGCTTCTGAAGCAGACAGGGCGCGACGACATTGCAATGCTGACCGCACTTGCAGGGCTTGTGATTGTTTTGACGATGGTTATCGGTCTTATTGCAACGCTTTTCGGAAATGTTCGAAGTGTGTTTGAATTGTATTGATGAAAGCACCGAAACAGGAACGAAACGCAAATGGACACTTTTTCATTGATTGGTTTTGCGGTTGTGACAGCGATTTTGAGCTGTACTGTGCGTCAATTCAACAATGCGGCGGGAATGAATGTTGCGCTTGCGGGCGGTGCGTTCATATTGCTTTCAATTATTGCGAAAGTGAGCGGAGTTGCAGCGGCACTGAGTTTGGTTGCTTCATCCGGCGGCCTTGAAGAAGAATCCGTTGCCGTGATCGTGAAAGCCATCGGAATTGCGTATACAACCCAAATCGCTGCCGCACTGTGCAGGGATCTCGGAGAGACGGCACTTGCCGTAAAAACGGAGTTGGTCGGAAGAATAATGCTTATGACGCTCGCAGTGCCGCTTATTCTCAAAATCACGGAAATGCTGACGGAACTTGTTCGAAACAGTTTCACACCATGAAAAATACAACTGTATGCGGTTATAAAACTGTATAACCGTAAAAATTGCATAAAAGGAAGGCAACTATTGTCCGGTGAAATAAGTCTTCCAAAATGAGGTTATGGATATGATTAATCGTTTGTGCGGCGCAATGAAAAAAGGGGTATGGAGGGCAATTACCGGAAAGTGCGGATTCCGAACCACAAGTGTTGTCAGAGGCTTTGCAGTGTGTGCGTTAATTGCGGTATGCATGGCTGTACTCGCATTGCCGCGGAATGTTCGGGCAGGCGAGCTGCCGGATGAAGGTATGCAGAATGTTGAAACAGAGTTGGAACGGCTTCTTAATGAATATGATTTTTCGGAATGGCAGCAATACTTTGACGAGACGAAGCAAACGGTGGGAAACATTACGGAATATGGTGATGTAAAAACTTTAATTGAAAAAGCTGCATCAAACGTTATTGAAGCCGATGAACCAACGAGCATTCTGTTGATTGTGAAAGACATTTTTGTGCCGAACCTGAGATTTGCACTTGTCCGCACGGCCGGCATTGCTGCCCTCGGTATTCTGACAGGATTGTGCGGAATTGCAATAGGGGATGAGTGCGCGGGAACGAAGAAAATGCTGCTGCTGTTTCTCTGTGCGGCAGCGATACTCAGCATCTCGGCAGTGTTTTCGGATCTCACAGGCACGGCTGCGGACGCAATCGGAAAGATGAGGTGTTTCAGTGAAACTGTCGAACCTATTATGATCGGGCTGCTTACAGCGATGGGGTGTGCAAAAACAGCAAAGCTGATGAATCCAATGCTTGTGTTTCTGATAAACGGAATAGTGTATGTAATTGAAAAAATAGTTTTGCCGATGCTTCTGGCTGCGGGTGTGCTGACAATAGTTGACGGATTATCGGACAAATTAAAAGTCGGAAGGACAGTGAAATTACTTCACAAAAGCGTGAAATGGCTGCTTGGCTTATTGACGACGGTGTATATTGCGGTAACTGTTGTTGGCGGAATGACAGCAGGTGCAGCGGACGGAATCTCTGTTCGGACGGCAAAATATGCGATAGATCGACTTGTTCCGGCAGCAGGAGGCATGGTTACCGGTGCGGCCGATGCGGTTCTCGGAAGTTCAGCCCTGCTTAAAAATTCGGCCGGAACGGTTGCGATTATTCTTGCTGCGGCGGTAATCGCAAAGCCGATGTTGACTGTTGCGGGCGGAATGTTCGCACTGCGTATAACATCGGCAATCTGCGAACCGTTTTCAGATGAACGGATACCAAAAATGCTTGACGGTATTGCAGAAACGGTTTCATATCTTTTTGCCGCTGTTGCTGCCGTTACGGGCATGTTTGTGATAAGTCTTGTTGTGATGCTTTTAACCGGCAACGCATTGGCGGTTTAGAAAGCAAATCAACGGAAAACAACACAGAGCTGCTCACCGTGTAACGAACAGAAATGCAGCGGACGGGAAGTCAATGCTCTTTGAAAACATTGGCGGATGGAGGGAAAATGCTGAATTTATTTCTTAAACTTATTGCTGCGGCAACAGCAGCGGCAATTGCCGAAGCTTTGCTGCCGGACGGCGGGGCAAAGGGCGGCATCGCGGGCGGAGCAATGAAACTTATCAGTTTTGCCCTTGCCGCGGCAATTGCGGCGGATGTTGCAGCAATTGTTGCATCATGGAGCACGGGATGAACGAAAAATGCCGTGAGAATACGTTTTGGACAGCGAAAAAATGTGCGAAAAGGCGAAAAAACAGTGCGGAGATATAGATGAAAAACGGAAATTCGATATTTGCGGTGCTTGCAGAAGCACTTGAGAAGAATAAGAAATTGAGAACGATCCTGTATGCGGTTCTTATAATACTTGCTCTTGCGATTTTTTTGACGTCCGGTTTGTTCGGCGGCGGAAAAAATACAAATAAATCCTCGGGAAGAACGGAGGAAGAACAGACGGGTGAGTTCTCGAACACCGAAGAGGCATGTATGCTTGAAGCAAGACTGGAAGATATTCTTTCGCAAATGCAGAATGCGGGACAGGTGCGAGTGATGGTAACATTTGATAACGCACAGGAAAAGGTTATAGCTGCGGATGAGCAGAAAAGCAGCGGCAGCTCGGGTATATCCGAGGCATCGCGTCCGGTCAAAACATCCGGAAGCGGGGGAGAAAGCCCGATAATACTTACTGAGCGTATGCCAAAGATACGCGGAGTAATCGTAATCGCGGAAGGTGCAGCGGATATTTCCGTGCGATTCAGTCTTGCGGCGGCGGTCAGTACGGTGCTCGGCATTGACGAAAACAGCGTGGAGGTGTTTGCTATGCGCCGAAACGAATAAATACAAACCCTGCGGGAGAAGAGACGGCTCAAAATGCCGCAAAAGCTTTAAAAAAACGACATCTGAATTAAACATGGAGGAAAGAAAATGAAAAAGAACGGATTCAAACTCACAAAAAAGGGCATTATCGCGCTTGCTGTGCTGATAATCCTGCTTGCGGGCGCAATTTGGCTGAATATAAGACTCAACGGAGAGAATCCCGCGGACGGCGGCAGCGCGGACGGAACATCTGCTCCCGGCAAAGACGGTGCATCGGGAACAAATGTTTCTACCGTCGGCGGCAATGCGAATATTTACAGCAGCTATTTCGCGAATTTTCGCGATGAGAGAAATCTTGTACGTGCACAGGAGATCGAATACCTGCGTATGATACTTGCAGAGGAGGGGTCAGATGCAGAAACGGTTCAAAACGCAAAAGAGAGACTGATGGAACTTGTCAGCAACATGGAACAGGAATTTGCGATTGAGAGCCTTATACGGGCAAAAGGTTTTCTTGATGCAGCCGTAACTTTGAGAAGTGATGCAATCAGCGTTATCATCGATGGTGAGACACTGAGCGATGAAGAGGTTGCAAGGATTCTTGACATTGTTCAAACCGAAACCGGCGCGGAGGCATCAAAGATTAAAATATCTCTCAGCAGAGGCTGAATCGGAACGGCAAGAATTGCTTAAACCTCCGAAATTTGTTTTCTGTGTGGATTTCCTGCAGATTTTTTCAGAATAATTAACGTCAATTGTTTACATTCCCGAAGAAGTTTGGTATAATTATGTTGACTAATTATAAGGAGGAGTCCATATCATGGAAAATGAGAATACCGTAATGACCGACATTAAGGTCAACGAAACCGGCAAAGTGTCCTTTGCTCCCGACGTAATTGCAACGATTGCAAACCTTGCCGCATCGGATGTTGAAGGTGTAACCGGCCTCGGCGGAGGTTTTGCAGACAGCCTTACGGGAATCCTCGGGGGTAAGAAGAGCTACACAAAGGGTGTTCGCGTCGAAGTCGGCCAGGAAGAAGCTGCTGTTGACGTTGTAATCAATGTGAAATACGGCAGCAAAATCCAGCTCGTTTGTGCAGAAGTTCAGCAGGAAGTCAAGAAGGCGATCGAAATGATGACGGGACTGCGCGTTGTTGAAGTCAACGTTTGCGTTCAGTCTGTAACTTTCGAAAACGATAAGGACGAAAAGAAAAAGCCCGAAGAACCCAGGGTAAAGTAATTCCGTTGTACTTTATGACGGAAGCTGCACGGTGCATCCGAAGGGGCGACAGCTGCATTCCGCATCCAGAACGTGTTTTAAACACGGCCTGTATTTGTGGACTGCGCTGTTTTCCTGCGGATGCGCGGTGCGAAACTGTGTTATTATCAACAAAAGAAAGAGTGGTCTTAGTTTATGAAATCCGACGGTACGCGCAGAGCGATTATAATTGCTGTTCTCTGCCTGTTCAGCATTGCGATGCTGTTCATGACAGCGTCAGCGTGGGGACTTAAGGCATTTGCCCGTTTTGCAGAGTTCATGACGGGAGACAGGATTTTCCTGCGCATACTTGCAGGCCTCGGTTTTGGCGGTCTTTCCGCAGCGGGTGTTTTCGCGCTTGTCTGCACAGCAAAGATCGGCAGAATCGGCAACTCGAAGTCAAGTCTGAACATGCTTTCGGGAGAGCCGAACGGAACGACCTATATCAGCAGCAGTGCGGTTGACGGCCTTGTTCAAAACTGCGTCAAAAAAGTTGCTTCAATAAAAAGCTGCGTAAGCACTATTTCGGCCGCAGACGGGCAGATCAATATCGATCTTAAACTTGTGGTTTTTCAGGACGAAAGTCTGCCCACACTTTGCGCTGCACTGCAGCGGGATGTCAAGTCGTACATCGAAAATGCAACCGGGATTCCCGTCAGCAATGTGCTTGTTGCGATTGTTGATGTTGCTGCTCCGCGGGATGACGGGAAGGCAGGAAACAGGCGGGTGAAATAATGACCTTTGAAAACATTATTGCTTTTATCAAAAAGCACAAAGCCATGCTGGGCTTGGGGGCGATTGGGCTTGAAATTGCGTTTTTGATGCTCGTTATAGGTTTTTTCAGAACGCTTCTTCTTGTTGTTCTGACACTCCTGTTCGGTGTGTACGGCTACTTTATCGATAAGCTTGGTTTCAGGGGTGCGAATAAGGCAATTGCGAACCTGTTCAGGCGCAAACGATGAATTTGCCGCAGGTGGACTTTGCAGACTACGGATTTTCAAAACAGAATAAGCTTTTTTCAAAAAACGTGTAATCGATTCAACACGAAAGAAAGGCTGTTCGGAATATTTAAGATACATAACATACAGCATACATAAAAGAAAGGAAAAGGGTGCGGGGGTTGCTGCTCAACGGAGTCGCCTGCCCCTTCCTGTGACCAATGAGCAGAAAAACAGCGCGTGAGGTGGCAATGATGCTCACCTATGAAAAAATCTTCGGGTGTGATGATACTTATCATGAGGTGCTCGAAAAGTCCGGCATCGCCGGAGAGCCCGTTAAGGCGGATGTTGCGTATGCAACCAATCTGGTTGACGGAGTTCAAAAACACATCGACAAAATTGATGAAACAATTTCGGAGGCGGCGATCGGGTGGACTTTGGAACGAATGTCAAAGGTTGATCTTTCAATCTTGCGCAATGCAACATATGAGATCCTTTTCGACAGAAACATTCCGAAAGCTGTCGCTATTAACGAAGCGGTTGAGCTTGCAAAGATTTACTGTGACGAAGGCTCTCCGCGCTTTATAAACGGCTGCCTTGGCAGAATTGCGAATTCTGCGGCAAAATGATGAGCTGCGGAAGCAAAAAAAGAATATTTCTCGGCATTGATACAAGCTGCTACACAACATCCGCAGCTTGTGTTTGCGTAAACGGAAATTCAGCGGAGATCGTTTGTGATGAAAGAACTCTTCTGAAAGTCGCAGCGGGTGAGCGCGGACTCAGGCAAAGCGATGCCGTGTTTCAGCATGTCCGCAATCTTGCCGAGATCCTGCCTAAAATCTTTAAGCAGATTGACAGAAAAGATGTTGCGGGTGTCGGCGTCAGCGTGTGCCCGAGCGGCAGAGAAGGCAGCTATATGCCTGTTTTCCTTGCGGGCAAATCACATGCACTGTCGGTTTCTGCGGCTTTGGGTGTGCCTGTGTACGAGTTCACACACCAGCAGGGACATATCCGTGCCGCAGCATTCGACAACGAATCGTTGCTCGGCAAGGATTTTTTTGCGTTTCATCTCAGCGGAGGAACAAGTGAACTGCTCCGTATCGACAGCTCACTTTCCGATATCAAAAAAATCGGCGGTACAACCGACATCAACGCAGGTCAGCTTGTGGACAGGCTCGGGGTCGCAATGGGTCTGCGATTTCCTGCGGGAAAAGAACTTGAAAAAATTGCGGCTGAGGCATTGAAAAACAAATCCTATGCCGATAGCAGGTTCGTGCTTCCTTCAAGCGTAAAGAGCCTTTCCTGCTCGTTCTCAGGTGTTGAAACAAAAGCCGCGAACGCACTGAAAAACGGGGAGAAGCACGGGACAGTTGCTGCCGCCGTTTATGACTGCATTGCGCGAACGCTCGCGAAGCTTGTAAAAAATGCAATTGAATTCGAAACGGAAAATGCAGCGAGAGACGCATGTTCGATTTCAAAATGCAGCATAGGAGACGAAACTGCTTCAACAAAGAGTTTCCTTTTTGCCGGAGGAGTGGCGTCAAGCACAGTATTGAGAGAAATGCTTGCTGACAGGCTGCAAAAAACACCTGTTGAACTGCATTTTTCAAGGCCGGTTCTTTCAAGCGACAATGCTGTCGGAATTGCTGCATTAGCGGCAGAGGAAGATGCTTTCAACGGCCGGACTGCAATGTCGAGCGGCACCTAACTGCCGGCGCAGTTGTGCAGAAATCGCATACATTCAAGTTTAAATTGAAATAGTTTTAATCTCACGGAGGAAATAACAATGGCAATAATCATTGACGGAAAAAAGATTGCGGCTGAACTGAGAGCGGAATGCATTGCTCGGACAAATCGGCTGCTTGAAAAAGGAATTAAGCCCAGACTTGATGTTATAATTGTTGGCAGTGATCCTGCCTCACAGCAATATGTTAACAGCAGAGCTAAGGATTGCGCTGCTGTCGGAATGGAGAGCTGTGTTCATGCGCTCCCTGCGGAAACGGAGCAGGCGGAGCTTGTTGAATTGATTGAATCGCTCAATGCCAATAAAAATGTTCACGGTATTCTGCTTCAAATGCCGCTTCCGAAACACATGAATTCCGATGAAGTCATTTCACATATTTCGATGCACAAGGACGTTGACGGTTTCCACCTTCTGAATGTCGGCAGCCTTGTTTCCGGCAGACCGGCATTTGCGCCCTGCACACCGAGCAGCATTATGCAGCTTATCAAAAGCACAGGTGTTAAAATCAGCGGAAAGAATGCGGTCGTTATCGGACGCAGCAATGTTGTAGGCCGTCCGGCGGCGATGCTTTTGCTCGGCGAGAGTGCAACGGTAACAATTTGCCATTCAAAAACATCAAACCTGAAGGAACATACTCTTAATGCGGATATTCTTGTTGCAGCAGTCGGCGTCCCCGGGCTTGTGACGGGTGACATGATTAAACCCGGCGCAATCGTGATAGATGCAGGCATAAACCGTGTTGAGGGAAAAACTGTCGGAGACGTTGATTTTGCATCTGCCGAACCTGTTGCGGGTTATATTTCCCCGGTTCCCGGCGGAGTAGGCCCTGTGACACGCACAATTCTTGTTGCAAACACGCTTACAGCGGCGGAGAAGCTGAATGGATTGGATTGACAGCGGATTTATCACGGGTGCGGCGGATGAATCGGTCGGATCCAATCGTCCGCAAAAGCCTGTTTGGACTGTAACTGCACTCAATACATATGTCAGCGGTCTGCTTGATAAGGATGTGCGCTTGCGCTCAATTGATGTTTCGGGCGAAATATCAGGATTTAAATGCTACAATAAATCCGGACATCTGTACTTTTCTGTCAAGGATGAAAGCTCCGCTGTGCCGTGTGTGATGTTCAGAAGCAGCGCGGAAAGGCTGAGGTTTGCACCTAAAGACGGTATGTCGGTTGTTTTGCACGGCAGTCCGTCACTTTATACGCGAGACGGAAAATTTCAGTTTTATGTTACGTCAATGCATGAAGCGGGAGAAGGCGAGCTGTTTCGGCGTTTTTTGGAGTTGAAGTCAAAACTCGAAGCAGAAGGTCTTTTTTCGAGAAAGCGTACTTTGCCGTTTATGCCGAAATGCATTGGAATCATAACAAGTGAGTCCGGAGCGGCACTGCATGATATCATCACCGTTGCACGGCGTCGGTTCCCGTTGATGAACTTCATTTTTGCTCATGCAAATGTACAGGGAAAAGATGCGCCGCAGTCACTTATTGCTGCACTGCGGCTGCTGAACGAAACAAAAAAGCCTGATGTTATCATAATCGGCAGGGGCGGTGGAAGCTTTGAAGATTTGAATTGCTTTAATGACGAAGGGCTTGCCCGTGCGATATATTCAAGTGAGATCCCGGTCGTGAGTGCGGTCGGGCACGAAATCGATTATACAATTGCTGATTTCGTTGCGGATTGCAGGGCAGCAACTCCTTCGGCAGCTGCCGAAATTTGTGTTCCGGAATTTGATTCACTGAAAAACATGCTGCTGCGGCAGCGCGAGACGATGCACGAAGCGGCAGAGGATGTGTTAACGGCAGCAAAAATGCGCATTGATGCTTGCCTGAAAAGCCGCGCTCTGACATCTCCACTGCGTGTAACGGAACTGAAACGCCGTTCTGTGCAGGAGAAAACGGATTTGCTGCGACGTATTGTTTCGGGAATTGTGAATAATGCGGGAATGCGTATCGATTCGGCTGCACAGCGTTTGTCCTCACTGAACCCAAACGGAATTTTACGGCGCGGCTATGCAATTCTTAATGACGCTGACGGCAAAACGGTGGACAGTATTAAAAATGTCCGTATCGGACAGGAACTTACGGTTGCACTTTTCGGAGGAGTGTTAAAGGTTGCCGTAACGGGTATTCAGCCTGTCTTAAATGAAAAGCATACAACAGAAAATGGTTAAGAACTAAAAAGGCAACAGTATGAACGATATCGATAATACGAATAAAAACTGCGATGCCGCAGAAGTGTTTGGAGAACTGACGTTTGAACAAGCGGCATCAAAACTTGAAGAGATAGTTGAAAAACTGGATTCCGGAGAAACACCTCTCGGCGAGACGGTAAAACTATATGAACAGGGAATCGCGCTCTCGGATTACTGCATGAAACTGCTTGCGGATTATGACGGCAGAATTGAAAAAGTTTCCCGCAGCACTGATGAAAACTGCGGTGAATAGGAAAAAGATATTTAAAAATGAATTCTCGACAGCGTATATGCTGCCCTGACTGCAACACAAGAATAGGCTTTTCTTGCGTAACACGAGGACCGAGGGTTAAATACAGCTGACTGAACAACAGGTTCAAAAACCTAATCGGCAATTGACGATTTAACTGTCGGTGCGACACAAAAACGGTGGAGGGACACATGATGGATTTTGATGCACGAACAAAAAAGTATTCAAACATTATTAACAACACACTGAATGATGCTTTTATAATGACAAATACACCCAAATTACTGCACGACGCAATGAAATACAGTATTGACGCGGGCGGGAAACGCATTCGCCCGTGCCTGACGCTCGGCGTGTGCGATATTCTGGGCGGCAACAGAAAATACGCAATTCGGCTCGGCAGCGGCATTGAAATGATTCATACGTATTCTTTGATTCACGATGATCTGCCCTGTATGGACAACGATGACATGCGGCGCGGAAAACCTTCGAATCACATGGTTTTCGGGGAAGCCCAGGCATTGCTTGCGGGTGACGGGCTCCTAACGTATGCTTTTGAATGGATGCTTGAGGCGGGAATTGGATTCAATAATCTTAATTATTATCGTGCAGTTGCGGAAATCGCTAAACGTGCAGGCGTTTCCGGCATGGTTGCCGGACAATCCATTGACCTTATCAGCCAAACCGAAGGCATTAAGAATGAAGACGAGCTGAACTATATCCATCGGCACAAGACTGCCGATCTGCTTATTGCAAGTGTAATTGCAGGCGCACTATGCGCAAATCCGACAGATATACAGCTTAAGACGCTTGAAGGCTATGCGGAGAAAATCGGAATTCTTTTTCAGATCACGGATGATATCCTTGATGCAGAGGGCGATGAAACGCTTGTCGGAAAGACCTTGCACAAGGACGAAACGGATAAAAAGCTTACATATGTGAGCCTTTACGGTGTGGAACGCTCCAAAAATATGGCACAGCAGATCGCGCAGGAAGCCGAACGGCTCCTCTTTACAACTTTCGGTGAAAACTGCAAATATCTTTACGATGTAATCTACTATATATTGAATAGGAACAAATAATAATGGTGCAACACAGTAAAACAGCAGCGCAGACGGGAACAATAGTTGGGCTTGAGTCACCGCAAGAGCTGCAAAAGATGAGTATTGAACAGCTGAACGAGCTTGCGTCGAATATACGCAGCTATATCATTTCGGTTGTTTCGCAGAACGGCGGACATCTTTCGTCAAATCTCGGCGTTGTTGAGCTTACGATCGCGCTGCATTATTGTTTCGATTTCTCAAAGGACAGGCTTGTTTTTGACGTTGGTCATCAGAGCTATGTTCACAAATTGCTGACGGGACGCGCTCCGCAGTTCCTGACTCTTCGAACAAAGGGTGGAATATCCGGTTTTCCGAAGCGCAGTGAGAGTGAATACGATGCATTTAATGTCGGCCATTCAAGCACAGCGATTTCTGCTGCACTCGGAATGCTCCGTGCAATGCGATTGAAAGGCGATTTTGAAAGCAGAGCGGTTGCACTCGTCGGTGACGGTGCTCTCACAGGCGGTCTTGCTTACGAAGCAATGGATGATGCAGGCGAAAAAGAACTGCCGCTTATTGTTGTTTTAAATGATAACAAAATGAGCATTGCTGGAAACGTCGGAGGCATGAGTGCACATCTTTCAAAACTGCGGACAAGCAAAAGCTATAAACGCTTCAAACGCAAGTTCTCGGGAAGGCTGAAAAAAATCCCTCTTGTCGGCAAATGCATAAGCGACACGCTTGAACGATTTAAAAACAGGATTAAGTATTTTGTGCTTCCGAATGTGCTGTTTGAAGAAATCGGTTTTACATATGCAGGACCGTTCGATGGACATAAAATCGAAGACCTCATTGAGATCTTTGAACATGCAAAGCATAATGTTCAGGATAAACCGATCCTTATCCATGTTGTAACGCAGAAGGGCAGGGGATATGCGCCGGCTGAGAAGAATCCAGAAAAATTTCACGGTGTCGGAAAATTTAATGTTGCAGACGGCGCAACAAAAAGCGGAAATAACAATTCGCTCGTGTTTGCGAACGAGCTTTGCCGACTTGCCGAAAAGGATTCCCGCATTGTTGCTGTCACTGCTGCAATGACTTCCGGAACAGGGCTGACGGAGTTTAAAAAACGTTTTCCTGAAAGATTTTTTGATGTCGGTATCGCAGAGCAGCACGGGGTCACAATGTCCGCAGGCATGGCTGCAGAGGGGTTGAAACCTGTTTTTGCGGTGTACTCAACATTCCTTCAACGCGGTTATGATCAGCTGCTGCATGATGTATGCCTTCAAAAACTTCCCGTCGTGTTTGGAATCGACAGGGCAGGGCTGGTCGGTGCGGACGGGGAGACGCATCAAGGCGTTTACGACATTGCTTATTTTTCGACATTACCGCGAGGAATTAAGCTGTTTTCACCATCTTCAACGAACGAGCTTTGTGCAATGCTTGATTACGCATTGACCCTTGATATGCCGTGCGCAATTCGCTATAATCGAGGACTTTTGCCGAGCAGGGAATGCAGCAACGGTACTTCTCTTGAGGATTGGGAGATTATAAAACGGCCGAAATGCGTCACTGTTGCAGCGACGGGAAGACTGCTTCAGAATGCAGCGGCAGCATGTGAGGGATTGGACGTCGGTCTTGTGAACGCAAGGCTTCTGTGTCCGATCGAAGAAAAACATATCGAATTATTCGAAAACACACGATGCCTGATTACTGTTGAAGATGGCAATGCCGACACCGGTTTCGGCGCACAAATGTCAAGGCTTGCGGCAGCACACGGGAAGATGCGTGTTGTTAATCTCGGCGTTCCGAACATCCCGATAGAGGCGGCAAGTATTGCCGAACAGGATGATTTTTGCGGACTGACAACTGAGAAACTGCGCAAGGTTATTCTTGAGGCTGTTGAATCGGTTCGCGGTGATTGATTAGTGAAATATTTATGTGGATGGAGAAATGAATTGGCAAACAGAGTTGACAGCAAAATGGTTGAATTAGGGCTTGCACAAAGCCGCGAAAGAGCGCGCGCACTGATTATCGAGGGCGTTGTGCTTTTGGACGGTGTTCGCGTTATGAAGCCGAGTGATACGATTCGCGACGGGCAAATTCTTTCACTGAAAGAGAATCCGATTCCGTTTGTCAGCCGCGGCGGGTTGAAATTGCAGAAAGCTATCGATACTTATCAAATTTCGCTTAAAGACCGCGTCTGCGTTGACATAGGGGCATCTACCGGCGGATTTACGGATTGTATGCTGATGCACGGCGCAAAGAAAGTTTTTGCAGTTGATGTAGGTTACGGGCAGCTTGACTGGAAATTGCGCAACGATGAACGCGTTGTTTGCATGGAACGCCATAATGCAAGATTCATGAATTTGGATTGGTTCGATGAGCAGCCGAGTTTTGCTTCGATAGATGTATCCTTCATCTCTATCGGTCTTATTATTCCGCGCCTTAACGAATGCCTTTCCACAGGCGGAGCTGCGGCTGTTCTTGTTAAACCGCAGTTTGAAGCAGGCCGCGATAAAATCGGCAAAAACGGCGTTGTGCGTGACAAAAAAACACATATTGAGGTTCTGACGAATGCAATCGAACATGTGCGGAGCAACGGCTTCAGCGTTCACGGAATTGAGTTTTCACCAATCACAGGACCGAAAGGCAATATCGAATTTCTCTTGTATCTCGGCCATGAGGAGAATGCGGCCGAATGCGGCATGGGCGAAACAGAGCTTGCGGAAGCGGTTGAAAAAACGGTAAGCGATGCGCATACGACTCTTAAATAACTTTGCATAAGCTTGACGGTGCGGCGGAGGATAAAAAATGAATCACAGAATTTTTTTCTATGTAAATGTTACAAAAACAGGTTCTGACGGTGTTCTGCGGAAGGCGACTGAAATTGCTGCACGCAGCGGGTATCAGTGCAAAGTATATGAAGATGCATCGTGCATGTTTGCCGACTGCATTGAAGAAGATGAGGATGAACCCGCCTGTATAGTTACAATAGGCGGTGACGGAACGACCCTCCGCGCCGTGTCCCATGCGGTGAATCAGGGGATTGAAATCATTACTCCGATTCTTGGAATCAACCTTGGCAAAATTGGGTTTTTCAGTGAAACCAGCATCGAGGGCTTTGAAGAGACCTTGAAGCAGTTTTCGGAGGGAGACTATACAATAGAAACGGACAGAATGCTCAAGGCAAGTTTTAAGGATGGCAGAGAGTTCTTTGCATTAAATGATTTTCTTGCATATAAAAGCGGATTTTCGTCCGTATCGCATATTGAACTCGGAGTTGACGGCGCGGATGTCGGAATGATACACGGGGATGGCATAATTGTTTCCTCACGTCTCGGCTCAACCGGCTATTCAATTTCTGCCGGAGGTCCCGTGGTTGCGCCGAATCTTGATGTGATTCTCGTAACCCCAGTTTGTCCGCATTCGCTGACTGTCCGTCCGATTGCAGCTGCATTTGATTCCGTAATTGAAATCAATGCGCAAAGCGACTGTGTTATGTATGCAGACGGAATCAGCACTGTTCAGGTTCCGGCGGGAACGGGGTTCACTGTGTCCGGATGCAATAAACAAGTTGGATTCATCAGAACAAAAAAGAGAAATGTTTTTCGCCTCATCAGAGAGAGGCTGAATTGAACCGGCTCGGGAGGAAGGCAATATGCTGGAACGGTTGATAATTCGAAATATTGCGCTTATTGAGCATCTTGACTTTGAGCTCGGTGCAGGACTGAACGTCTTAACAGGTGAGACCGGTGCGGGAAAGTCGATTATTGTTGACAGTGTTAACCTTATTCTCGGTGAAAGGGCAAATCGCGAGCTGATTTCATCAGGCAGCCAAAAGGCAAGAGTGGAAGCCTTCTTCAACATTAACGGACAGGATGGAGTAAAAAAACAACTTGACGCGCTCGGCATCGAATATGAAGATGATACGCTTGTTGTGATGCGTGAGATAACCGCTTCGGGAAAAAGCACTTGCAGACTGAACGGTGAAATAGTTCCGCTTGCAACACTGAAAACCGTGACGGATACGCTTGTTGATGTTCACGGCCAGCACGAGCATCAGTCGCTTCTTTCGCAAAAGAAACATATAGGAATGCTTGACAATTATGCGGGTTTGCCGGTTGCGGAGCTCAAAGAAAAAACGGAAAATCTTTATCGGCAGCATTCTGAGGTTGTTCACAAGCTGAATTCGGGTTTCCTGTCAGAGGCGGAGCGTGAAAGAAGAATCGATATACTTTCATATCAAATAAACGAAATAGACGCAGCTGCGCTGACTGTCGGAGAGGAAGCGACGATTCAAGAGGAACTGAACATGCTTTCCAATGCCGAAAAGATTAATTCAGCTCTCGAAAACAGCGGTGAAAACATATCGGGCGACGGCGGCGCATTGGAAAAACTCGGCTCTGCCGTGAATTCGCTTGCTCAGATTGCTGAAATTTCTTCAAAATACGGTGAGCTATATGAACTTTTGAATAATACCTATTATGAGCTTGAGGATGGAGCATATCAGCTTCGCGAATTGCGGCTGGGATATGAGTATTCTCCGGAACGGCTTGACGAACTGGAGACAAGGCTCGATCTTATCAATTCGTTGAAAAGAAAATACGGAAGGACTATTGAAGATATCCTTAAATACCGCAGCGAAGCTTCAGCCGAGCTGGACGAGCTCACCGGTTCACAGGAACTGAGGGATAAGCTGACTGCGGAGCGGAACAGGCTTGCAGCGGATTACTGCAAAACAGCAGCGAAACTGACTGAAAAACGCAAAGAAGCCGCTGAAGATCTGTGCCGAAGAATAACCGAACAGCTGCAGGAACTTGGAATGGCAAAGGCTGCGTTCGGCATTATATTCCTGCCGGAAGACGGAAAACTCCACGCAAACGGCAATGATGATGTTGAATTCATGCTGTCTGCAAACAAGGGAGAACCGCTTAAGCCTCTTTCAAAGGTGGCTTCCGGCGGCGAACTTTCCCGCGTGATGCTGGCGATCAAAACTGTTTGTGCCGGTGCGGACGGAACGCCTACACTGATATTCGATGAAGTTGATACGGGCATAAGCGGAAGAACGGCCGTGATTGTCGGCGAACGGCTGTACAGTGTTGCGCGTTCAAGGCAGGTGCTTTCAATCACTCATCTTCCGCAAATCGCGGCTTTTGCCGATTGCCATTTGTTTGTCGAAAAACATTCCGACAGTGAAAAAACGAAAACATCGCTCCGTGAATTGAACGATGCGGAACGCAGTACGGAACTTGCACGAATTATGGGTGCATCGGCGGCGGATGAATCCGCACAGAAGTACGCAAGTGAACTTATCGAATCTGCCAACAGATTCAAGTTGTCAAAAGTCCATGAGCTTGACTGATGACACCGTCAATTTATTTTAAGACAAAAACCGACATGAAGATATCATGTCGGTTTTTTGTGAACAAAGCCTCATTTATGCGGCACATATTGTTCCGAAGCCTGCGCCAAGCGCACGGTTCTCTGTGAATAATCGATAACCAACATACAAACAATAACGCTGCTGATGTTCGGCAAATGATAAATTGGGGTGTTGTACGTATGGGTAATAAAAGAAGGCATTGTTTTACAGCAAAAGGAACGAATATGCCGAAAGAAAAAGATTGTTTAAATAACGCGGTGAAAAACTGCTGCGCATACAGAACAGGCGAAAATAATTCCGTGCGCAGCAATATGGATATAGGGTCGCGGGGGAATATCGGCATTAAAATTTTCGGCATCATACTTTCTGCGCTGGTTGTTTTTTTTAACTATTCTCCGCGTATGCGTGCGGTGAGGGCTCTGCCGAAGGCTGTTTTCATAAACAGCGTAAGCACATCTAATGACACAGACAAAGACGGAACGAAACACTTTGATTCTGTACAAAGCACCCTTTCAATGCTCGAATCGGCATCAACAGAGTATGGGCGGGAAGGCGCACTGAATGTCACGGAATCGGGGGACGAAACGCTCGGCGCAAAACGGATCTCGGTGCGTTTGTTTAATCTGTTCGAACTCGCAAACGTGCCGATATATAACCAAGAACGTGCAATGCTGTATCCCGGCGGACGCGCTGTCGGGATATCGATTAATCTTCGGGGACTGCTTATTGTCGGCAGCGGTTCGTTCCGAACCAGAGACGGTCGGGAATGCTGTCCGGCAAAACGGGCGGGATTTCGTGCAGGTGACGTTATTTTAAGCATTAACGGCACTGCGGTGTCAACAAGCGAAGAGATGCAGCTTGCATTGAACGCAAATCCGGACAGTGCACAAATAGTTTTTGAACGAAACAACCGACGGCAGACATTAACCGTAAAACCCGAAATGGGTACAGACGGCAAGGCGAAAATCGGCGCATGGGTGCGCGACAGCACGGTCGGCATCGGAACGCTGTCGTTTGTTACGGAAAAAGAAAAAGCTTCGGCTGCACTCGGACATGCGGTTTTGGATGCGGATACCGGCAGTTTGCTGAATGTCAGGAAAGGTGAAATGGTCGAAGCGGATGTTCTCGGAGTTACAAAGGGTTCGAGCGGTTTTCCGGGCGAGCTGCGCGGGGCATTCGGTGCGAAAAGCCTGCGCATAGGAAGCATTGATGTTAATACGGAACTCGGGATTTTCGGCATTGCGGATTCTGCGGATTATACATGCGAAGCGGGAGAGACCTTGCCGATAGCTTTTCCGAACGAAGTGCATAAGGGAGAAGCTTATATTATAACTCAGATTGACGGTGAGAAACCTCAGCCGTACAGCTGCAAAATTATAAAAAATGCAGCGCAATCCGTGCCGAGTCAGAAAGGGCTTGTTATTGAAATAACCGATGAGCGACTACTTAACAAAACAGGTGGGATCGTGCAGGGGATGAGCGGAAGCCCGATCGTCCAAGACGGCAGGATCGCGGCCGTTGTAACCCACGTTTTTGTTAATGAACCTAACAGAGGTTACGGTGTTTATGCGTTTTGGATGTATTCTGTAGCCTGCGGTGAGAATTAACAGCGAGCTTTAAACAGAAAAAAACACAAATATATTACCTGAAACCGTCCGAATTGTATTGACAATACATACATGAATGTGTATAATCTCGAAAATATCAGAAAAGGAGATAAAGCGATGCAAAAGCGCAGCAAAAAGCAGCAGAATACTCTCGTCAATTCCTTGCTTAAAGCAGTCGTCGGAATGGTTTTTACCGTACCCGAACTTTTGCACAGTCAAGCATCGCCTCTTCAAAATCGCTGCAAAGCTCACTGAGCAGCGGTTAACCTTATAAGGATGAATTCAAGCGGTGCAGAGGAGAATCTGTACCGCTTGTTTGCATATATAACGCATCAGCAGCAAAGGAGAATTCAAAAAATGCTTACGCACAAAGGAACAAAAGAATTGACAACAAAACGCTTAAAACTTCGCAGATTCACCGTTGATGATGCGCAGGATATGTTCAACAATTGGGCGAGTGATGCGGAGGTAACGAAATTCATGCGCTGGCCTCCGCATTCGACACCCGATTTAACCCGCGAACTTCTCGGCAAATGGGTTGAGGAGTATGAAAAATCCGATTATTACAGCTGGGCCATTGAATACAACGGCAGACTGATCGGAAGTATCGGTGCACCAAGCAAGACGGAGCGCGATGAACGCACTGAAATCGGTTATTGCATTGCACGGGATTGCTGGAACAAAGGCATAACAACCGAAGCACTTGAAGCGGTTTGCAACTACCTCTTTGATGAGGTTGGATTCAACAGGCTTGAAATCCGTCATGCAACCGAAAACCCTGCTTCAGGAAAAGTGGCGCAGAAATGCGGCTTTATACCCGAAGGAATAATGCGGGAGAGTTTTCGCTCGTCAAGGGGAGTTTTCTGTGATCTTGTAATGCTCGGGCGTTTAAAAAGCGACAGAAACTGAGCAGACGCGGCGAATCACATTTTGTTGTGAGCTGTTGATTGCACGCAAAACAAAAAGCCGACTCCCGAGACAAAAATCGGAAGTCGGCTTGAACTGTATCCAATGCTCTATGACTGTTCGGGGTTATTTGCCCGAATAAGCTTTGATACCTTTTTCTTTATTCGCGTTAATGCATTGTCAACTGTTTTTGTGCTTCTGCCAATGCTTCCGGCGATCTGCGCATAGCTTTTTCCGGAGATATAAAGCCGTAAAACACTCAACTCAAGTTCCGTAAGCTCTGCTTTGAGCCCGTGCAGGATGTGAAGTTCCGCCTCGCGGTCAATGGCAAGCTCCTCCGGGTCGATTGTGGCAGCAAGCAGGATCGAGTCGCCGAGACAGCGCGCCTCGTCATCGGGATTATCGAAAAAAACCGGCTTGTCGAGCGAAATATAGCTGTTCAGCGGAAAGTGCTTTTTGCGTGTTGCGCGTTTTATTGCAGCAATAATGTTGTTGCCTATACAAACCTCTGCATAGGTTCGGAAGCTTGTATGCTTTTCGCAGTCATAATCACGAATCGCGCTGAACAGGCCGATTGAACCTTCCTGAACAAGATCGGAATGATCCGCACCGATAAGAAAATAGGGACGCGCCTTTATACGCACAAGAGGCATAAAACGAACAACAAGTGTATGCTCGGCATCACTGCTGCCGTTCTGGGCAAGTCGAGCCAATGCCTCATCGTTCAGGCTGTCAAGATTCTCAATATCGGCGGAAACTCCGTCGTTCGGGAGGGTTTTCATTTTTAATTCACGCTGTCCTGTCTGTTCTTTTCAAACATGATGATAGCTGCCGCAACCGATGCATTAAGAGAATCGATCTTGCCTTTTATCGGTACGGAAACAAGGAAATCACATTTTTCCTTTACAAGTTTGCTGAGCCCGCTGCCTTCACTGCCGATAACGAGTGCAAAGCCGCCCTTCATGTCCGCTTCATACATACTGTTGCCCGCCATGTCTGCGCCGGCAATCCAAAGACCTTCCTTTTTCAGTGTTTCAATTGCAGAAACAAGGTTCACAACACGGGCGATTCGCATGTGTTCCGCCGCTCCGGCAGAGGTCTTCACAACCGTTGCCGTTACGGGTGCGCTGCGACGCTTTGTTATAACAACTCCGTGTGCGCCGGCGCACTCCGCACTGCGGATGATTGAGCCGAGATTATGCGGATCTTCAACGCCGTCAAGAAGAATAACAAAGGGTTTTTCATCGCGAACGCGGGCATAGTCAAGTATATCCTCGAGTTCGGCATATTCAACACCCGGGATTTCTGCAACGATGCCCTGATGGTTTCCGGGTTTGCCGTTATGGCCGAACGGCATGCAGATTTCGTCCAGCTTGGAACGATCCACTTCTCGAATAACAAGATTCTCGTCACGGGCAAGACCGATGATTTCGCCCAAAGAACCATCGTGTTCCTTTGTTACAAGGATACGGTCGATGCTTCGTCCGCTTTTGATTGCTTCCTTGACGGGATTTCTGCCCATGATTATGCTGGGCAGATCACGCTCCTGCTCGTCATTTTCAACGATTTCGGGAGAAGGAAATGCATTGAATTCAACATCAAGTACTTCATCTTCAAAGAAGTCTGACTCGAAAGGCTTTCTGTCGCTGTCAAAGCGGGCCTTTCTGTCGCTGTCGAAACGGGGCTTTCTGTCGCCGTCAAAGCGCGGTTTCCTGTCGCCGTCGAAGCGAGGCTTCCTGTCATCATTGAAGCGGGGCTTTCTGTCGCCGTCGAAACGGGGCTTTCTGTCGCTGTCGAAGCGGGGCTTTCTGTCACCGTCAAAGCGAGGTTTCCTGTCGCCGTCGAAGCGGGGCTTCCTGTCATCATTGAAGCGGGGCTTCCTGTCGTCCGAATAACGGAAACCATCACTGTTCTTTCGATTGGGACGCTTGTAATCATCGCTGCGCCTGCCGCCGCGATCGTTGTAATTTGCCATCTTTTTCTCCTGTTAATTAATCTTCTTCTATTTCTCTGCCTGTTCTGCAATCTCAGCTGTATCGTGCAGCGCAATGCGCATAAGCTGCGAAAGCCGCTCATCTTTGCCGGACAGATAGAGGTATCCGACAAGAGCTTCCATTCCTGTTGCAATCCTGTAGTCAATGATCGCTGCATTTTTCGGCACAGACCCCATATGCGCATTCCTGCCGCGCCGAAAAACTGCGGATTCATCATCCGTTAACAGCGCCTCGATACGGCGAAATGCTGCGGCCTGCGCCTTGGCACAAACGCGTTTTGCTGCGCCTATGTGCAGCCCGTGTGCCGTAAGCGTTGTTGAATCAACTAATTCCGTGCGCACAAAAAGGTCATATATCGTGTCGCCGATATATGCAAGCACAAGCGGTCCCAATTGCTTTGGATCCTTCGGATACTTTGGATCCTTTGCTCCGGTGCATTTCGTCGCTTGACGTACCCCGGAAATCAGATCGGTGTTGTTGTCACAATTCGCATAATTCATCACAATACATTATAACGCCGAATTCGAAAAATTCAATAGGCTTTGGAAAATATTTTTGAGGATTGTGTTCCGACCGTTCGTGCGGGCACAGTCACGGTTTTTACTCTAAACAGAAAGCGGAAAGACCGCAAAGACAGTGTTTACGGCCTATCCGTTTTTAAATCGGGGCAAACTGATGCAGCTGCAATTCAATCTGTGCGGAGATTAACGCTCCCGCAGTTTTTGCAGCAATTGGGGAAAAGGCGAAAGTGAACGCCGCAGAATTCCGTGCATTTGAGCGATCGCAATGCCGTAATTTGTAATGCTGACACCTGCTTTTTCAGCTTTTTCAAGTCTTGAATGAACCTCACGCTCATTAAGCATACATGCGCCGCAGTGAACAACCAAGGCATATTTACGAAGCTCATCAAGACTCGGAAAGTCTCCGCCGGATGTGAAATCAAAGAACAACTCCTTTTTTGCATACTCTTTTATCCATCCCGGCATTTTAACCGTCCCGATATCGTTGCACTGCCTGTGATGAGTGCAGCCCTCTGAAATCAGCACCCTGTCGCCGTCTGCGAGCATGTTGAGTTTTGCGGCGCCTGCCGTGAAAGGTTCAAGCTCACCTTTATAACGGGCAAACAGGATTGAGAACGACGTCAGCAATATGTCTTCGGGAACGATTTTGCTGACCTTTCCGAACGCTTGAGAATCGGTGATAACAAGTTTAGGCTTGCGTGCGATTGCGGCGAGAGCAGCTTCAAGCTCCGTGTCCTTAACAACAATGTTGACAGCGGCTGCATCAAGTATGCTGCGTATCATCTGCTGCTGCGGGAGAATAAGTCGTCCCTTCGGCGCAGATTCATCAATCGGCGTTACGAGAACAACAATGTCATTCGGAGATACCAAGTCTCCGATGAGCATTCTTTCGTGTTTGGCGGAAGGCAGAAGTGACCCGAGTCGATTTTTTAACTCATCAATTCCAAACCCTGTTTTTGCGCTTACGTAAAGGCTGTTACTTTTGCTCTTCGGAATCGCGCTCAAAAGGTCACACTTGTTGAAGGCAATGACGAACGGAATTTTCTTATCGGTAAAAATGCGCATAAGCCTGCCTTCGTGTTCGCCAAGACCCGCAGCGGCATCCGCAACAAGGACGGCAATATCGGTTTTTTGCAGCATTTTTTCAGCACGCTCAACACGCATTGAGCCAAGCTCACCTTCATCATCAATGCCGGGCGTGTCAATGATGACAACGGGACCTATCGGAAGCAGCTCCATTGTTTTTAGAACAGGATCGGTTGTAGTCCCTTTTATATCGGAAACAAGTGCAAGATTCTGCCCCGTCACAGCATTCACAAGGCTGGATTTTCCCGCATTGCGCAACCCGAAAAAGCCGATATGCACCCGTTCGGCGGCGGGCTTATCGTTTAAACTCATTTTTCCCTCCGAATATATCTTGACAGTTTTAAAATCAGAACCTGAAATCACGCCTGTTGGATGAACGAATGTCTGCAACATGCTGCCTTGTAAGTTCGCGAACCTTCTCGTTGGGAATCTTTTCAATTTCACGTGAAATCATTTCGTATCCAATGTTTCGCGTTTCGTCTGAAGCATAGTCAACAAGGAACTCTGTCAGTGTCATGAGTGCATTGGGGTGACAGCAATTCAGGATCTGTCCGTTTTTGCACAAACTCATGAACCTGTCGCCTGTGCGACCTTCGCGATAACATGCCGTGCAGAATGACGGGATGTGATCCAGTTCCATAAGCCAGCGGACAACCTCATCAAGCGTGCGCTGATCTGAAACATCGAACTGCTCGGAGTCATGCGGACGCTCTTTTTCCGTGTATCCGCCGACGGAAGTACGGGATGCACCGCTGATCTGCGAAATGCCGTAATCAAGCACCTTGCCGCGTATCGTCTCGCTTTCGCGTGTGGATATTATCATGCCGGTATACGGCACGGCGATGCGGATACATGCAATAATCTTTGCAAATAGTTCATCGGAAAGGCTGTTGTCAAAAACATTAGGATCGATATCATCCGCATGTTTGATTCGCGGAACACTTATAGTGTGCGGTCCGACGCCGTGAACCGCTTCAAGATGCTCGGCGTGCATAAGCAGTCCTGCAAATTCATATTGATAACCCTCCAATCCAAACAAAACACCGAGTCCGACGTCATCAATGCCGCCTTCCATTGCTCTGTCCATTGCCTCGGTATGGTAATCATAGTCGTGCTTCGGTCCCGTCGGATGAAGCTCAAGATAGCTCTTTTTATTATATGTTTCCTGAAACAGGATGTACGTTCCGATGCCGGCATCCTTAAGTTTCCGATAGTTTTCAACCGTGGTTGCGGCAATGTTCACGTTCACCCTGCGAATATCTCCGTTTTTGTGGTGAACTGAATATATAGTTTTTATGCATTCGAGTATGTACTCTATCGGGTTGTGGACAGGATCTTCGCCTGCTTCGATCGCAAGACGTTTATGCCCCATATCCTGCAAAGCGATTACTTCCCGGCGCACTTGTTCCTGCGTCAGCTTAATACGGGCGATATGTTTGTTTTTGAGGTGATACGGACAGTATACACAACCGTTCACGCAGTAATTTGAAAGATAAAGCGGAGCGAACATTACAATTCTGTTTCCGTAAAAAGCAAGCTTTATGTCGTTTGCAAGTTTGTACATACGTTCGGTAACTTCGGGGATATCGCATGCAAGCAGAACGGAGGCTTCCCTGTGAGTGAGTCCTGCGCAGGTTACGCCGTTTCCGCTGCGCTTCGGTGCGGCCTTTTCGAGCAGACTGTTGATTAGCTCGATATTGTGCTTGTTTGCTTCCGCATAAGCGATTGTTTCGCGGATTTCCTCATCGTTGATGAACTCCTCCGCACGGAGGGATTTGGGATCAAAAATAGCCATATTATTCCTTTCTTGTCGGTCGGATTACTCTTTCCGTCAGATAAAATTATCGTAACAATGCTGTTATCGGGAGATCTTCCCGGCAAGTGCCGTCACACACTCGCTTAATGTTGAAACAAACTTCGCAAGCATCAGCAAGCTGCGGCGGTGCATCTTCATTTTTTATTCAAAAAGCTTCAGATTATTCAGCGCTTGATATCTCCCCGTGAAGTGACGGTTTGAAAGCCGATCGCGTTCAACCTGCCGTTCAGGCATTTAAGGCACTGTGCAGATTCATCGCCTGTGCATATTTTGTTGTCATAAAGCGAATATTTCTTTCGCACGGCAATGGGGGACAGGTTCGGCATCACGACATTGGCTCCAGCAAGAATGCCTTTTTCACGTCCGTTCGGGTCGATCGTGCCGAGTGCTGTGGTGGAGGGCAAAAGAATATTCGGCTTTATGAGCCTTATCAGTGAGAGAAGAAAACAGGTCTGCTCAACACTTCCTGCCGGGAATTTTGCAAACGGCGTGTCTATATGCGGAATAAACGGGCCGATGCCGCACATATCCGGGGAGAATTCTTCAATGAATTTCAAATCTTTTGCAAGCGCTGCCGTTGTTTGCATCGGTGAACCGACCATGAACCCGCAGCCCACCTGAAAACCGATTTCCTTAAGATCTTTCAAACAGCGCATTCGATTTTCAAAGGACATTTCCAAAGGGTGCAGCTTTCGATAATGCACGGAATCGGCCGTTTCATGCCTCAAAAGGTAGCGATCTGCGCCGGATTCAAACATTTTCAGATAATCACTGCGAGGATATTCGCCGAGCGACAGCGTTATTGCACAATCCGGAAAACAGCTGCGTATTTTTTTTACTGTGCGGCAGATTTTTTCGACAGGAAGCATGCCTTCACCGCCCTGAAGCACAAAAGTACGAAAACCAAGCGCATAACCCTCCCGACAACAGTCAAGGATCTGCTCTTCCGTTAAAACATAGCGTTCCGCATTGACGTTTGATTTTCGAATTCCGCAATACAGACAGTCATTTTTGCAGCAGCTGCCGACTTCGATAAGTCCGCGAATGAAAACATCCGTTCCGTAAATTTGCTTTCGGAAAAAATCAGCTTTTTTTGCTGCATAAGCTGCCATTTCGCTGTTTTGTGCAGAAATAAGCTGTTCATATTCTTCAAGTTCGAGCGTGTGTACGGCTGCAAGTCTGTCGATGAGACTTTTTGCGTATTCAATGCCGGTGTTTTTTTCAGCTTCCAACTTTTTTCTCCCTTCGAATCGGAATCAAATACCAAAATATAGGCAAAATCAGCTAATCACTGATTACGTTTGAATATGCTGTTTTGACGCTTATTCCGGCAATATTGCCGAGCCTGCCTGCAAGTGCCGAAATAACATCCTGCGGCGCATCAATTGCAACAGAAAGGATATTAACATGCCGCGCCCTGTACGGCAGCCCCATTCGTCCGATAATGTATTCTCCGAATTCGTGCAGAACGGCATTCAGCTTTTCAACCGAATCCGCCTTATCAACGATGATTGCCATCACAGCCACTCTTGTTTGCATAGCTTTGCCCCCTCCTTATTTTTGCGTTTGAATCTGCTGCTGCCGTACGCGGTTCAAATCGCAGCGAAAAACGTTTATATAAACAAAAACGCCGTACCCGCAGGAAATGGGTACAGCTGAAAACGCCCGGCATACACACCCGCTGTGAATTCATAAAATGCTGCGGAGTGTTTTAAAAGTGGGAACCGGTATCAACTTGTGACCCCTTTCCGTCGGAACGAAGCAAGGTTCGTTCCTGTTGTCAGGTTTCACCTGCATTATAACCGAATCGGTGAAAGATAGCAAGCCCTGTCACTGAATGATTTCGGAATATTTTTTAGACAGAGTCATGTATTATATTTCAACTGTATTCATTCAGGGTGACAGAACAGCCGAGTTCGGCGGGCTTGACTGCTCATGCGAAAACGAATATAATAAACTATGCCGCAGTTGTGCAGAAAGTTTTTGCGGCAGTATTTTGCAGTTGATGGCAGCAGGGGAAGGTTATGGCAGAAAAAAACAATCCTTGGGACATATTTAAAAACGGTGCAGACGGTTCAGACTCACACTTAAAACGGTCGGGCGGAATACTCATGCCTGTATTCTCGCTGCCGTCGCCGCACGGTATCGGAACATTTGGAGCGGCGGCATACAAGTTTGCAGATTTTCTTGCAGCTTCGGGACAAAGCTATTGGCAGGTTCTGCCGCTTAATCCGACGGGCTTCGGAGATTCTCCCTATCAATGCTTCTCTTCCGCTGCGGGCAATCCGTATTTTATTGACCTTGACATGTTGGTTGATGACGGACTGTTGACCGCTGATGAAGTGCAAAAAAGTGATTTCGGCGGTGAACTGCGCCGCATTGACTATGGCAAACTCTTCTCTTTACGTCTTCCGCTGCTGCGGCTTGCGGCAGAGCGAAATATACGCCGCAATGCAGCGGAGGTTGAGCAGTTTTCACGCTGCTGCTCAACGCAGATTTATGATTACGCCGTCTTCACTGCATTGAAAACACATTTTGGCATGAAACCATGGACGGAGTGGAATGCGGGCAAAGCAATGCCGAAGCAGCTTGTCCCCGCCGAGCTTATCGAATCACAAGCCGATGAAATTCGCTTGCAATTATCGATTCAGCAGCTTTTCTTTAAGCAATGGAACCGGCTGAAAAACTATGTGAATCAACTCGGTATAGGAATTATCGGAGATGTTCCGATTTATGTTGCGCTTGATTCTGCGGACTGCTGGGCAAACAGCAGACATTTTATGTTGGATGAATCATTCGTGCCGACTGATGTTGCTGGGGTACCACCGGATTACTTCAGTCCCACCGGGCAGCTTTGGGGCAATCCTCTTTACAATTGGGAAATTCATGCTTCCGAAAACTATGCATGGTGGGCGGAACGTTTGCAATGCGCACAAAAGCTTTACGATGTTGTCCGTATTGATCATTTTCGCGGGTTTGAAAGCTTTTGGGCCGTTCCGTTCGGTGAAACCACGGCGGAAAACGGCAGGTGGCTTCCCGCGCCCGGAATGGACTTTGTCAATGCAGTAAAGAAAAGGCTGCCGGGATTATCGTTCATTGCGGAAGATCTCGGTTTCCTGACACCGGAGGTACATGAGCTTGTTAAAAACTCGGGCTTCCCCGGCATGAGCATTCTTCAGTTCGGGTTCAACCCCGATGCAAACAGCGATTACCTGCCGCACAGAGTGGCAGAAAACAGGGTATACTATACCGGTACGCACGACAATGCACCGATTATGCAATGGTTCGCAGAGGCCTCGGAGTCCGAACGCAGATTTGCAGAACAGTATCTTGCGCTGAATGCCGCCGAGGGCATCAACTGGGGTATGATTCGCGGAGGCATGTGTTCGCCTGCCGGAATCTTTATCGCGCAAATGCAGGATGTTCTCGGGCTTTCGGCGGAAGGGAGGGTCAACACTCCGGGCGTTGCTTCCGGAAACTGGCAGTGGCGGATGCTGCCGCACGAATGCAGTGCCGCGCTTGCGGAAAAGCTGCGGGAGTATACGCGAATGTACGGAAGACTGCACGACTGCGGCGAGATAAACTTTGAACACAATAGCGTTGTTCCGCATGAGTACTGCGGCAAAAATGCCGACACATAAAAGCGGCACAAATTGCTTGTTCGGGCTGCTGCGGAATATCTCGATTCAGTCGATAACTGAGTAACAGAATAAAATTATACTATTTCATAAGAATGAACTAAGCTTACTCGGCGAGGCTGAGTATGATTCCGCCTGTCATTCCCGCAAGAAGACACATAAGCGCATCGACAGCTGTTGAACTTCCGATGGAAAATTCACCTGAAGCCAAACCGAAAACTGCAAGTGAAATCACAATATAGACAACGCCGCAGAGCGCACCCGTGAGCCAACGGCGTTTTTTCTGCTTGCGTGCGCCGAGCAATGCTGCGAAAAGTGCGCAAACCGCCTTCACGGCAGGATTGAGTATTCGCGTGCTTTCTATCGGCAGAACCTGCTTTTGCATTAATAGAGCCGCAAGTGCGACAAGGCCGAGACTCATTGCGAGTGCGCCAAATACGCCTTCCAAAACGTATACAAGGGGTTTGGACTGTTTTTTATTGCCTGTTTTTTTCTTCAATGCCATAACTGCCTCCGCATTCGGTGTGTTGATAATAACCAATATGCAAAGACAGAGAAGATTATGATTTGAAACATGTCCAAGATCGGAACGCGCTGCCGAAAAAGCAGTTACATGCGGCTTATTTTTTTCGAACAGCGGCAATAAGTTTCACTTCCGCATTAAAGTCAGTTAATTTTGTGTTGATGTAAAAATGAATATCACCAAGGTATCTGTCGTAGGTTTTCATGCTTTTGTATGCCGAAACGGTACCGGAGATGATTTTTTCAAGATCTACGCTGTTATATTCTTCTTTGTCAGCAAAAAGTTCTGCAAGCGAGCGGATGAAACGGTCAATCAGCTCTGCGTCGTATTTTTCGCGCAATTCATACTGCTCTTTAAGAGTTCTTGCAACGGCATCAGTTTCAGGGTCATCGAGAATTTCGGCATAAATATAGTTGAATTCAAGAATGCATTCGGCAGTTCCTCCGTTTGAATCGGGCTTCACAACCAGTCGGCCGTCACCGGAAATGCGGTTAAGCATCACGCTGCATTCAAGTGAACCGTCGGTAAGCGTGCTGCGCTGCGTAATTACACAATCCAAACCGGCAGATTGCAGACCCGATACCAATTCTTGCGGGGAGAGCTTCGGAATCGGGCTTGGCGTAACGTTGACTGTTTCGGTTTGAACGGCAGCCGCACTCGGGTTCGGATTTGCTGCTGCTTCAATGCTGCGCTGCTTTTTACCGTAGAGCAGAAATACAAAAATGCAAAAAAGAACCAACACGGCGTAAATTAGAATCTTGATTATTCCTGCCGTTCGGTTCCCGCCGGTTTTTTGCTTTTTGCTCATTGAAATCCTCGCTTTGCCGCCCGGCGCGGAAACAGCACCGGGCAGCGTAATGCAGATAACAAGTGTTTCGAGTTAAGCTTCGGTCAATCTCAGATTACAAAATTGCCGTTCTCAAAGACCTTGATTTCTTTTCCGTCGTGCGTTGTGCCGACGATGGAAAGATCCTTTGAGCCGACCATGAAGTCAACATGGGTCATGCTGTCGTTCAGTCCATGTGCCTTGAGCTCTTCTTTGGTCATTTTGTCTCCGTCCTTGATGCAGGCATAGGAATCGCCGAAAGCAAAGTGGCAGGAGGCGTTTTCATCAAACAGAGTGTTGTAAAACAGCACGCCGCTGTTGGAGATCGGTGAATCGTACGGCACAAGGGCGACCTCGCCGAATCTGGATGCGCCCTCATCCAGAGTTATAGCCTTTTTAAGGAACTCCTCCCCGACTTCTGCGTGAACTTCGGTTATGACGCCATCCTTCAGGATCATGTGGAAGCCGTCAATAATATTGCCGCTGTCTACAAGGGGTTTTGTTGCAACGATTTTGCCGTTTACGCCGTCGCGCAGCGGAGCAGTGAAAATTTCCTCTGTTGGCATGTTTGCAACAAACTCGACTCCGCCCTTGCTGAATTCGGACCCGGCCATCCAAATATGATTTTCCGGCAGTTCAACAGTAAGATCCGTTCCGAGAGAATTTGTATAGTGGAGAGATTTGAAATTGTAAGCATTGAGCTTTTCGCGCTTTTCTTCAAGAACTTTGCAATGCTTGCGCCAACGATCAACGGCATCGCCGCAGCCGGTTATGCGAACCGCTTTGAAGATCTCTTCCCACAGTTTATCCATTGCCTGTTCTTCCGAAAGATCGGGGAAGACCTTCTTTGCCCATGACGGGACGGGAATGGACGCAATGCACCACTGAACGGCACTGTTCATCATTTCAATGCTGAATTCCTCATTGGCCTTGCCGCTTGCAATGTTTGCACGTGCGATACGCTCAGGGTCAACACCCTTAAGATTTTCGGGATCCCTCGCAGCAATGGTAAGGAAGCATGCGCCTTTTTTCAAAAGACCGATAGGACGCTCGGCTTCCCACGGGAAAACCTGATCAAATACTTCGTCAGCTGCATTAAGATAGTACTGACGAGTCGCAAAATCATCATTCCAGTTCATGATAACCTGCTTTGCTCCGGCTTCATATGCGGCGGCAATGCACATTCTTGCAAAATATGCACAGTCAACCTGCGAACTTATAACAACATATTGATCTTTTTGAACGTTCAAACCAACATTGATAAGCAGTTGAGCGTATTCCTGAAGTTTATCTGTCATTGAATTCTTTCTCCTTTTCAATACTTTCACCGTTGCAGCGCAATCAGTATATACAGGATAGCATATTTGACAGAAAACGTCAATCGTTTTTTGCGGTTTTATCTAAATCCGCATATGAATTGATGCAGGAATAAAGGACGGGCGAGTTTTGCACGTTATTCTTGTTCCGCGCCAACCTATACCTTGAGCAGCCTTTCCGCCTGCGGAACGAGCAGCGTAAGCTTCCTCTGTGCTTCGTCTCGTCAGGGGAATCAGATGCTTGTCCTGCGGTCCGCTCCCTTGGTGAGTTTTTCATAGTATAGCCAATCGCATTAAGCAGCTTGTGCTTGCCTTAACTTTTGGCGGGATTGAGCAAATAACCCTTTAGTTTTCTCCGCAATACCAGCTCTTCTTTATGGTTTGGCTTATGATTTTTATCGTAACGCCCGAAATATGAAGGCGGGGGCTCTCTGTCTAAGTGTTTCTCCTTAACATCGGAACTTCCGATCAGGTTAATTCTTTTTCCTTGACCTGTTCGAACTGTTTTGGTCGTTTTTTTGCTTATCATCTTTTCTCCTCCTTACGCATCCGTTTATGTATTTACTTGGCTTTAAATTATCAATTCCTGAAATTTCAGTCATACCTTTTACAGTAAGGTTTAAGCGTCTGTCAATATTCACTCGATCTCCGGTTTGCGGATCCACACAAACAATTTTACTGTTTTGATGTTTGGCAATGAACACGTGCGTTTTTCTTTCCTTTCCAGACACATACACAACGACTCTTGAACCATATCCGCATTATACCACACCACTCAATCTTTTGCCGGCGTTGACACGCGCCTGAAACGCCGGTATTCAAAAAACAGATTTAAAATAAGTGAATTTCACTGAGGCGGATCCGTGGGGTTAAATCGTCTGTTTAAGTATTACAATTAAAGCATTGCAAACGGATGCAAACAGTGGTAGAATACACTTGTTTGGGGATGTGGCTCAGCTGGTTAGCGCGCTTCGCTCACATCGAAGAGGTCGGGGGTTCGAGTCCCTTCATCCCCACCAAACACAGAGGCACCCGGCGGGTGCCTCTGTGTTTGGTTATGTCTACGGGACTCGAAGCCGGGGGAAACGGGGCTGTTGCATTAGTCACCAAAACAAGGGGCTGTTGTATCTGCCCCAAAACAATACCGGGCAGCTCACAATGTGTTGTCCGGGTTTTTGCATATACCTGATTTGCTCGAAAACTGACAGACAGCGTTGCAGCGGCACAATGAAAACGAACAAGAACAAATCGCAATGACAATAAATGCGGCAATTATCAATTCGAAAAAAATTCATGATAAACTATTGACAACAGATGCAAACAGGTATAAAATAGTGTTAGCACTCAAGAAGAACGAGTGCTGACAGACGAACGTAAGCCGATTCACAACAAATTCGATATGTTCGCCAAACAGGAACGATTATAATTAACGAGGTGATATAAATGTCAAAGAAACAGTTTAAAACGGAATCCAAGCGGCTGCTTGATCTGATGATCAACTCTGTTTACACAAACAAGGAGATTTTTCTTCGTGAGTTGATTTCGAATGCAAGCGATGCACTTGATAAGCTTTATTTCAAAACTCTTACGGACAATTCCGATATCAAGCGCGGAGATCTTGAGATCCGCATCGCCGCAGACAAAACGGCACGCACATTGACGATTTCCGATAACGGCATCGGCATGACAAAGGAAGAGTTGGAATCAAACCTTGGCACAATTGCCAAGAGCGGCACGCTTGCATTCAAAAACGACAACGAGCTCGACAAAGATGATATGGATGTTATCGGCCAGTTTGGTGTTGGATTCTATTCGGCGTTCATGGTCAGCAAAAAGATTACCGTTCTCAGTCGGGCATACGGCAGCGACGAGGCATGGCAATGGGAGTCCGAAGGACTTGACGGCTACACAGTTGAACCCGCACAGAAGGACTCCTACGGAACAGTTATTACGCTGTACCTGAAGGACAATACTGACGACGAAAGGTATGACAGCTATCTTGAAACATATACCATTCGTGAACTTGTAAGGAAGTATTCCGACTATATTCGCTATCCTATCAGGATGCTTGTTGAGACTCAACGCGAAAAGACGCATGAATGCACCTGCGATCACGATGCCGAAGGCGAGTGCACCTGCGATCACGACCATGATGACGAATGTACCTGCGAACACGATTCCGAAGGCAAATGCAGCTGCGGCCATGAACATGATGAACCGGAGTATGAAACCGTTGAAGAAGATCAAACGCTCAACAGCATGGTTCCGCTTTGGCGCAGAAATAAAAGCGAGCTTACCGATGAGGATTACAACAGCTTCTATATGGATAAATTCCATGATTACGAAGCTCCGTTGCTCCATATTCACACAAAAGCGGAGGGTACCCTCAGCTATAATTCAATCCTGTTCGTACCCGCACAGGCACCTTACAATCTGTACTCAAAGAGCTATAAGCGCGGATTGCAGCTTTACAGCAACGGTGTTATGATTATGGATTCCTGCGAGGAACTTCTTCCGGAATACTTCGGGTTCGTGAAAGGACTTGTTGATTCCGCTGATATTTCCTTGAATATTTCTCGTGAGATGCTTCAGCAGAACCGTCAGCTTCGTGCGATTGCAAACGGCCTTAAGAAAAAAATCAAATCCGAACTTGAAAAACTCCTTAAGGATAAACGCGAGGATTATGAAAAGTTTTTCAAGGCGTTTGGACTTTCACTTAAGTACGGTATATACGAATCGTACGGTATGGAAGCGGAATTCCTGAAAGATTTGCTGCTGTATCATTCTGCAAAACAGGATAAGCTTATAACGCTTCGTGAGTATGTTGATACGCTTTGCGAGAATCAAACCGAAATTTATTATGCCTGCGGTGAAAGCATTGAGGCTATACGGACGCTCCCACAGTACAAATACCTGATCGATAAGGGCTTTGATGTTTTGCTCATGACGGAGAATGTTGACGAATTCATGGTCAAAATGATGAACGGTTATGACGGCAAACCCTTCAAGTCAATTACCGATAACGACATTCATGCCGCAACCGAGGATGAGAAAAAGGCAATGGAAGAAAAGCAGGAGGAGAATAAGGACCTGCTTGATGCAATCAAGGCGGCTTTGGGCGACAGTGTGAAGGAAGTGCGTCTTTCCGCAAGGCTTGCTGATGCACCGGCGGGCTTGACAAGCGAAGGTCCGCTCTCACTTGAAATGGAGAAGGTTCTCAGCGCAATGCCTCTCGGCGGCGAAACAAAAGCGGAGCGTATTCTCGAGCTCAATCCCGATCATCCTGTTTTCGACGCCCTTAAACGTGCGATGCAGGCAGGCGGGGAAGACCTTGCGGTTTACTCGAAGCTTGTTTACAATCAGGCTTTGCTTGCAGCGGGACTCAAGATAGACAACCCTGTTGAGTTCACCGACTGCATAACAAAGATTCTGACAAAGTAAACTGCGTCGGTTTGATATTCACGCAGCATAATTAAACATGAATCATTGTGCGGCGCACCGCTGAAATCGTAACTTCAATAAAAAGTGCCCCTCGGAAAAGAATTTCCGGGGAGCACTTTTTTATGCAAGGTCGGCTTTACAGCACGGGCCGCAACAGTATCAGTAACCGTATTTTTTCTTTTTTGCGGCAACAAACCCGATTGAAAGCAAAAATGCAAAGAGTTCCGCAACAATTGTTGCCCACCATATGCCGTCAAGCTTGAACAGCAGCGGCAGGATGAGAACGGCTGCAAGTTTGAAAACGAATGTTCTCAAAAAGGATATGGCGGCCGAAACTCCGCCGTTATTCAGGGCTGTAAAGAATGATGAAGCGAAGATGTTTATGCTTGCAAGGGGGAACATGAGCGAGAAAACCCGAAAACCGTGAACGGTCATTTCGAGCAGCTTTTCATCGTAACCAACGAAAATGTGTGCAAGCGGAAAGGCGAGAGCTTCGGAAATTATCAGCATTGCAACCCCGGCCAGCGACATTAGAATCAAACTCTTTTTCAACATGTTTTTCAGCTCGGCGTGGTTGTCGGCACCGAAATGATAACTGATTATCGGTGCACTTCCGATCGCGTACCCGATAAAAACCGAAATAAAGATGAATTCCACATACATAAGTGTGCCATAAGCTGCGACGCCGTCTTCGCCGGCGTACTTCAGCAGCTGATAATTATAAAGCATACCTACTATGGAGGCTGTTACGTTTGAAACAAGCTCGGATGCCCCGTTTGCAGATGCATCGATAACGGGACGAAACTCAATTTTGGTTTTTACAAACCGGAGCAGACTGTTATTCGGTCGTAAAAAATAGATGAAAGGAAGCAGCCCGCCGATACACTGGCTTAAACCTGTTGCAATTGCTGCGCCGGCCACACCCCATTTGAAAACGCCGACAAACAGAGCATCAAGCGCCATATTGGTAACACCTGCTGCAACGGTGACCCAAAGACCGAGTTTGGGTTTTTCGGCCGTGATAAGAAAACTCTGAAAGAGATTCTGAAGCATAAATGCCGTGTTGAATCCAATTATAATGCGTCCGTATATCACACAATGTTCGATTGTTTCGTTTTCTGCACCGAGAAATATTGCAATCGGACGCATGAAAATCATGCCGACAATTGAAATGATTATGCCGACAACAAGAGTCACAAGCGACATCATTGTGAAGTAGCGGTTGGCGTTCTCCGAGTCTTTCAATCCGAGTGTTTTTGCAACGAGTGCACTGCCGCCGGTGCCGAACATGAAGCCGATTCCTCCGAAAATCATTATGAACGGCATAACAAGGTTAATTGCCGCGAATGCAGTTTTTCCGACGTAATTCGAAACAAACAATCCGTCAACCACACCGTAGATGGATGTAAAAACCATCATAATTATCGGCGACAGACAGAATCGCAGCAGTTTCTTATAGGTGAAATGATCCGACAATTTAATATTCATCCTGTTTTTCCATTTCTCCGATATTTTTTCGGCAAAGCAGCATTACCGATTTACAGCGTTAGGGCGCATTGTAGCATAATCATGCAATTATGTCAACACCATCCAAAAGAGTTTATTTAGCTAAAAAACAGCGCTGACCGTCCGCCTCAAAGGCATGTCGATAAAGCATGAGCAGCAAAAAGCCCGACCCGCAGGAATCGGACTTTTTCCGCCGCATTAACAGCAGGTTTAAGGTTGAGAAGAGCTGAAGCTCAGCCTATCCTCCTATCAAATCAAAAAACTCTGATTCGCTCAGAATGCGCACTCCGAGCTCCTTGGCTTTTTCAAGCTTGCTTCCTGCTTTTTCGCCTGCAACAACGTAATCGGTTTTTTTGCTGACGCTGCCGGATGCGCGCCCGCCCATTGACGCAATAAGATCTTCAATTTCTTTCCGCCCCATTTTTTCAAGCGTACCGGTAACAACAAATGTTTTGCCGGCAGCAAATGCGTTTTCGGCAGAGGCTTCTGCTTCTCGCGGAGTCACACCAAGCTCAAGCAGTTTATCTATCTGAGTTGAAATATGCTCATCCGAAAAGAAACCGATTATCTCATCCGCAACATTTTCACCTATGCCGGGAATCTCGGTTAAGCTTTCGAATGCCGCATTCCTGACAGCATCAAACGTTTTGAATCGATTGGCAAGGTCTTTGGCTGTTTTACTGCCGACATTCGGAATTCCAAGCGCAAAAATAAATGCATCAAGCTTGCAGTCTTTGCTTTTTTCAATTGCGGAAAGAATATTTCCAATTCGTTTTTCTCCGAAACCCGGCAGACCCGAAAAGCTTGCAGGCGTAAGCTCATAGAGGTCGGGAATTTTTGAAATTCCGATTTCATTTACGAGCAGAAGTGCTGTTTTTTCGGAAAATCCTTCTATATCCATTGCATCACGAGAGGCGAAATGTTCAAGCCGTCCGACGATTTGCGGCGTACACGAAAGGGAATTGGTGCAGAAAATATTCACGCCTTCCCGTTCGACCCGCGCTCCGCAGGCGGGGCAGCAAGTCGGGATTGTGACCGGGTTTGCAGGTTCTCCGTCATCAACGCTTTTCAGTATTTCGGGAATGACATCATTGCTGCGTCGAATTAAAACACGGGAACCTATTCCAACGCGCTTACGCAGAATATCATCATAATTATTGAGTGTAGCGCGTTTGACAGTGACTCCCATGAAATCAACCGGCTCAAGATGCGCAAGAGGTGTGAGCTTTCCTGTTCGACCGACTTCCCAAGTTATATCAAGCACGGTGGTTATAAGCTCTTCCGCAGCAAATTTGTATGCAATTTCTCCGCGGGGGAATTTGTCCGTACAGCCCATTTTCTCAAAGAGGCCGACATCATTAAGCTTGATTACCATTCCGTCGATAAGAAAATCAAGACTGCTCCTTCGCTCCGCTGCTTTTTCAATTTCAGAGATAACACCGTTAATATCACCAAAGTATATAAAATCACTCATTGGCAGTCCGTTGTCACGCATGAAACTGTACATTTCACGTCTTGAGGAGAATTTCATTCCTTCAATGTATCCGATATTGTAGCAAACACAATCGAGCTTTCGCTTGGCAGTTATCTGCGGGTCAAGGTTGCGGATCGCACCGGCTGCTGCATTTCGTGCATTTTTCAGGCTTTCCTCACCGCTGTCATTCAGCTCTTTAAGAACGGAAAGGCGCATATAACATTCGCCGCGAACTTCAAATTTGCCTTTATACGGCACGGTAAGCGGAATCGAGCGAATTGTTTTTGCCTGTGCAAGTATACCTTCGCCTGTAATGCCGTTTCCGCGTGTTGCGGCCTGAACGAGAATCCCGTTATCGTATGTCAGGTTGATCGTTAACCCGTCGAACTTATATTCCAGCACAAATTCGGGATTTTCCACACTGCCGTTTTCCGTATTTCCTGCGGCACGACGGCATTTTTGGCTAAAATCCAGCAATTCCTGAGTTGTTTTGACTTTGTCGAGACTCCAAAGCCGCGCGATGTGCGTGTGCGGCTCAAAGGCAGTGACAGCATCTCCGCCGACCCGATGTGTCGGCGAATTGGGCAGAACGATTCCGGAAGCTTGTTCGAGTTGACTCAATTCCTCCATCAACGCATCAAATTCAGCATCGCTTATCAACGGTTCACTGCCGAAATAGTATGCATTCGAGTAAGTGTTCAGCGCATCAACAAGCTGCTGCATACGCGTTGTTGATATCGGTTTATCTGATTCAACTTCAATCCGAGTGCCGTCCTGCTGCATGTTTGAGGGAACCGCAGCATTGTTTTGTTTATCACGCATTTCGCTCATGGTTTACACTCCTTTATGATTCACTCCGTTTCATTCCTCTGTAATCACTTTAAGCGGAGCATATGCCGCTGCAAGTTTCCTGACGCCGTTTGTGTCAAACTTAACGGTAACAATTCCCGAACCTTCATCAACGGCAGCAACAGTTCCTTTTCCGAATTGCGGATGCGAAACACGTTGTCCGCTGCGGAGACAAACTCTTGGTTTGCTTTTGTTGGGGGAATAACCCGTTGACCCGGAAGAAACCGATTGTCGGGCGTATGGGCGAACGGTGCCGGGCTTTTGGGCGAGACCGTTGATTCGACGTATTTCCGACAATACATCTTCTGAAACGCGCGGAGTTTGACCTCCGCTCACATAGCCGTTCTGTTTTGCGTATTTTACAGCATTCTGAACGGAACCGCCGTCACGGAAAAATGAGGAAGCACTGCCGAATGAATTGCGGCGCATCGGCACGGTCTCGGGATCGATAAGTTCCATTTCTTCAAGAAAAATTGAAGGGTCGTTCCGTTGAATCGAGCCGTACAGATGCCGTTCGCGTGCCGCATACAAATACAGCTTTTCCATCGCTCTTGTAACACCGACATAGCACAGCCGACGCTCTTCTTCAACACGAGTCGGGTCGTTTTTTGAACGCGACGAAGGGAAGATATCCTGTTCCATGCCCGGAATAAATACAACCGGGAACTCCAAGCCTTTTGCGCAATGCAGCGTCATGAGCTTTACCGTTCCGTCACTTTCATCAATGTTATCCGTTTCGGTGTTGAGCGCAGCGATTTCAAGAAAACTCTGAAGAGCATCGTCGCCGTCGTTCGACTGCTGCTCATGTTCACGCATTGCACCGATAAGCTCCTCGATATTCTCTTGCCGGTCATCCGATTTGTCATCATCCTGAGCAGTGATATACTCAATGTAGCCTGTTTTATCAATGATAAACTCCATCAAGCTGTCAAGACCCAATTCATATCTTTTTGCAAAAAACTCTCGCATAAGGTCGATGAACGGCTTGATTTTTGAACTCACTCTGGGGGGGAGCATTCCCTCAGCGGCACAAATCATGAACATTGACATATCATGTGTCGATGCAGCCATTTCAATCGTTTTAATTGTTGTATCGCCGATGCCGCGCTTGGGAACATTGATGATTCGCTTAAATGAAACATCGTCGTTCGGATTTGCAATCAGCTTAATGTAACATAAAAGATCCTTGACTTCGCGGCGTGAATAGAAACGCGTACCTCCGATTACGGTAAGCGGGATTCCGAATCCGGTTGCAAGCACCGATTCAATGATTCGGCTTTGGGCATGGGTGCGATAGAGTATTGCAAAATCATTGTAGCTGCGTTTTTCAAAACGATGCTGTTCGGAAATAGTGCGTGCAATGCTGTATGCTTCATCGCGTTCGTTATCAACCAACTTAAACTCAACGGGCTGACCTCCGGGCTTAGCTGTCCAAAGGTTTTTGCCCTTTCGGCCCGTATTATGGACGATTATCTTGTTTGCACAATCCAGTATCGCTTTTGTCGAACGATAGTTCTGTTCAAGACGAATAACCTTTGCGGACTTAAAGTCCTTCTCAAATTCAAGAATATTGCGGATATCCGCACCGCGCCAACCGTAAATGCTTTGATCGTCGTCGCCCACTACGCAAATATTTTGATGCTCTTTGCAAATAAGCTGAACGATTCTGTACTGCGGGTGGTTTGTGTCCTGATACTCGTCAACAAGCACATATCTGAATTTGCGTCGATATTTTTGCAGGACATCAGGACATTTTTCGAGCAATTCAAGTCCTTTAAGAAGCAAATCGTCAAAATCGAGAGCGTTGCACTCTTTTAAGCGTTTTTGATAAGCCCGATATAAATCAATGAGTTTATCACTCCCGTCACCTGATTGCAGTATATATGTTTCGGGAGCTTCGGACGAGTTCTTGGCTTCGCTGATTTTCGCTTTTATTGCACCCTTCGGAAGCTTTTTTTCGTCTATGTTGCAGGACTTCATGAGGTCGGTTATCAATGAAGTCTGATCCTGCTCATCGTAAATCACAAAACGATTGTCATATCCGAGTTTATCAATATCGAAACGAAGTATTTTTGCACAGAACGAATGAAAAGTCGTGACCCACATATCAGAGGAATCTTCGGACAGAAGGCTTTCGATACGCTCCCTCATTTCGCGTGCGGCTTTATTTGTGAATGTGAGTGCAAGAATTGCCCAAGGCGGAACACCATGGTTTTCAACAAGGTTGGCAATTCGGTATGTCAATACGCGGGTTTTGCCGCTGCCCGCGCCTGCAAGCACGAGCAACGGTCCTTCGGTAGTTTGAACAGCTTCAAGCTGTTCTTTGTTTAACAGGTTTAAATTAAGCATTTTGGGAACAGTGAATGGTTGATTTGCTTACGCTTTCAAAAAGGATTTTTAAAAGCGAACAATCTTCATTGCTTGGATTGCAGCGAAAGCACGGCGGCTTTAAGTCTTTCAAGTGCAGCCTTGAGTTCATTTTGAGGCAATGCAAGATTCCAACGCTCGAATCCGCTGCCGCCGGTGCCAAAGATATAGCCCTCATCCAACGCAAGGTAATTCTTAAGCATTAACTCTTCAAGTGCGGAATCCGACAGTCCGAGGCTGCGCATATCAATCCATGCAAGGTATGTGCCCTCTGCCCGAATTGCATTCAGCATCGGAAGTTCGGTTCGGAGAAAAGAATACAGCAAATTGAAATTTGATTCGATAACACCGTTCAGTTCATCAAGCCATTGTTCTGCCTTCGTGTATGCAGCGATTGTCGCTGCTCGCGCAAAATAAGGAACGCAGCTTGTGTTTTCGCGTTCGGCGGCTGCTTTGAATCTGTCTGCAATTGTGTCGTTGGAAATAAGGATATTTGAACACGCAAGACCTGCAAGGTTAAATGTTTTGCTTACAGCCGTACATGTGACCGTAAAGTCGGCAAAATCACCAAGCGATGCAAATACAGTGTGCTCGGCGCCGTTATGAATGAGATCGTTATGTATCTCGTCTGCAAGAACGATTATGTTGTTGCGTTTGCAGATTTCGCCGAGTCGGAGCAATTCCTGCTTTGTCCATACTCTGCCGACAGGATTATGCGGACTGCAGAGTATGAGCATCTTTACATTTTGAGGACGTGTTTTTGAATCCAAATCATCAAAATCAATCTCATAGGTATTGCTGCGCAGAATAAGCGGGTTTTCAACGAGAATACGGTTATTCTTGCGTACTGTGCCTGCAAACGGGGGATAAACGGGCGGTTGAATCACAATCCCGTCTCCCTCGGTCGTCAATGCACGCACAGCAATGCCGAGAGCGGTAACAACGCCGTTCACCGTGAAGAGTTTGTGCTTTGAAATGTTCCAGTTGTGCCTGCGGAGCATCCATGAATTAACTGCGCTGCGGTACTCCGAATCGGCATAGGTGTAACCGTAAATGCCGGGGGCAGCGGCCTTGCAGACAGCGTCTGAAATTTCCGGAGCAACTGCAAATTCCTGATCTGCGATTGTCAACGGCACAAGACCCGAGCCCTTTACGGGCTCGGGTGCCATGTCAATCTTTATGGAGCCGGTACCGGCTCTGTTAATTGAACTTGTGAAATCGTACATAGTTTTATTTGGGCTGCTGTCAGCAGTGCCCGTGATAAAAGCCAACTCAGATGCCGTAACCGCGATCAAAGGCCTTGATATTGATTTCAAGGAATTTGGGCTTTACGCATTGTTCGATTGCTTTGTGCCATTCCTCAACGGGGAAGGGAAGCATCTTTGCAACAACACCCATCAAAACAACGTTTGCAGCCTTGTAGGTTCCGCATTCGTGTGCAATTTCAACAGCGTTGAGCTTGATCGTCTTGCAGGTGTTTTCAACCCTTTCAAGGCAATCTTCGGGATACTTTGCGGCACCGGTAATAACGGGCATGGGCAGTATCTTCTGTGTGTTAACAACCATCGTGCCTTCCGACTTGAGATAAGGGAGTGCGCGCAGAGCTTCGAGATCCTCGAATGCAAGGACGATATCAGCCTGACCCTGTTCAACAATGGAGGAATAGAGCGGCTGATCATTGCTGATACGAACATAAGTCACAACGCTGCCGCCGCGCTGGCTCATACCGTGAACCTCGCTGACGCGAACCTCGTAGCCGTTGTTCATTGCAAGCTGGCCGAGAATTTTGCTGGCAAGCAGTGTGCCCTGCCCACCGACGCCGACGATAACAATGTTAAACATATAATTAACCCTCCTTAAGCTTCGGTGTGGAGTGCGCCAAAGTGACAAAGCTGTTCGCAAAGTCCGCAGCCAACGCACTGTGTGGGATCAACGGCAACGCCGGTTTCCGTTTTGCGAATGGCGGGGCAGCCGATTTTCATACACATACCGCAGTTTTTGCACTTTGTTGTGTCGCAGATGAACGGCGTGCCGGGCTGCTTAACAATAAGCGCACAGGGACGGCGGGAGATAATAACGGAAAGCTCTTCACGCTCGGTCTCTTCGCGAACAACCTTTTCGAGTTCTTTAACGTCGAACGGATCGACAACGCGAACATGCTTGATGCCCATTGCATCGCAGAGCTTGAGAATATCAAGGCTTGTTGTGGGTTCGCCGTGGATGTCGTAGCCGTTTGCGGGGTTGTTCTGGTGACCGGTCATGCCGGTGATGGAGTTATCGGCAATGATAACCGTGCCGACGGCGCGATTATATGCCATGTTGAGAAGTCCGGTGAGGCCGCTGTGGCAGAAGGTGGAGTCGCCGAGAACTGCAACTGTTTTCTTTGCCTGCTCATGACCGCGTGCCTTTTCCATGCCGTGTGCCATTCCGATGGATGCACCCATACATACGCATGTGTCAACTCCGCTGAGAGGAGGCAGCGCACCGAGAGTGTAGCAGCCGATATCGGAACATACCGTGAGTTTGAGCTTTCCGAGTACGTAATAAAGACCCCTGTGAGGGCAGCCGGGGCAGAGTACGGGGGGACGCATGGGAATGCCCTGAGTGTTCATGGGACCTGCTTCCTCTTCGCCGTTAAACTTGTTTGCAATCTTGCGTGCAAAAAGCTCACCCTGAACGCCGGTGCGGTCTTTGCCGCTGCACTTGATGCCCCAAGACTTGATGGTGTCCTCATAGAAAGGCTCCATATCCTCGATTACATAGAGAGTGTCAACGCCTGCTGCGAACTCTTCGATGAGTTTGCGGGGCATGGGGTATGCAAGACCGAGCTTCAGCACGGATGCTGTGGGCATTGCTTCTTTTACGTAGTTATATGCCGCACCGCTTGTGATGACGCCGATTTTCCTGTCCGCCCATTCGATACGGTTGATGGGAAGAGTGTTTGCATCTTCGGCAAGCTTCTTTTCACGCTCTTCAACATAGAGATGACGGGCGATCATGTTTGCGGGCATTGAAACGTATTTCTTGATGTCACGTTTGTATTCGCGAAGGGGAACTTCAACACGTTCGTCGAGTTCAACAAGGGTTCTTGCATGTGCAATGCGGGTGGTGACACGGAGAATGACGGGAGTGTCGTATTTTTCGCTGATTTCGTAAGCAAGCTTGAGAAAGTCCTTGCATTCCTGACTGTTGGAAGGGTCAAGAACCGGTGCGTGGGATGCGCGTGCAAGCATACGGGTATCCTGCTCGTTTTGGGATGAATGCATGCCGGGATCGTCGGCAACAACAACGACCATGCCTGCATTAACGCCGGTGTAGGTTGCGGTGAAGAACGGATCGGCTGCAACATTCAAGCCGACGTGTTTCATACATGCAAGGCTGCGTGCACCGCTTACGGCTGCACCGAGAGCAACCTCTACGGCAACCTTTTCGTTTGGGGCCCATTCGGAGTAAATCTCGGGGTAAGTCGCAACGTTTTCGTTGATTTCGGTGCTGGGCGTGCCGGGATATGCGCTTGAAACGCGAACGCCTGCTTCGTAAGCACCTCTTGCAATAGCTTCATTGCCAAGCAAAAGTTTTTTCAATTCTTTTTCCTCCTTCGGAATATGTTTAGAACAATTCTTATCCGGTCAGCGGCTGTTTGAAACATCACAACAACATCCGGAAAGACCGAAATTGCTCAATCTTTTTTGTTCAAACCCTATTATAGTTGATTTTCGTCCGCAAATAAAGTGGAATCGGCCAATATATTGACAGTAATATTATATATTACGTTTACGGCGATATTTTTTCTTTTGCATCAAACATTTTTTATAAAAAGTTTCCCTGCAAAAGCAAACACATCATGCACCTGCACATGCAAGCCGCCGAATTGCTCATCCGTTAGACTTTCCCTGCATAATCAGGAAATGAAACAGGTCTCGAAAAAATCAGCCGGAATCAAATGCTGCACGGCAAATGCCCCAAAACGGATTTTTCCGAATATATGTGTTCTTTGCATGTTGCCAAGCAAAGAATTTTCAGCTATAATACCCGCAGCAAAATAAATGTGCCGGAGGATGATTATGAAATCACTCAACACAAAAGTCCTGACGACTTACGCGCTGTTTCTTGCCATTATGCTTATCATGGCATTTGTACCCGGGCTTGGGTTTATCCCGACAAGCGTTGCGGCGATCGTCATCATTCAGGTTCCCGTTATCATTGCGTCCTACTTTCTTGGGTTTAAGGGCGGAATGTTTTTCGGCCTCGTTTTCGGATTGACATCCGTCATTAAATGCTTCACCGAACCCGATGCGTTTGCAATGATAATCATGAATGCCGGCGGATTAAAAACTGTTGGGCTTATGATTATATGCCTTATTGTACCGAGAATCATGATCGGAGTTACGTCCCGTGCGGTGTACACGCTTTTTAACAAGTTTGACAAGACTCGAATTTCAAGCATGGCGGTCGCCGCCTTTGTCGGAACCATTACGAACACAATCCTCTTCCTCGGAGCTTTCTATCTGTTTGCAAAAGATGCATGTATGGCACAGTTCGGAGCAGCAACAGCGGATGCTCTGTTCAAGATGATGCTCGGTGTCGTGACTTTGAACGGAATCATCGAGGCTGTAACATCCGTTATAATCTGCACTGCTGTAGGTCAGGCATTGTACAACTTTATTTTCAAAAAACGTCTGGTCCCGGCTGATATGCTTGCAGAAAAAGACCGCGCTTGCGATGTTCACGAGTAAAGCCCGGCAAGCATAAGTATCCTGAATAATAATGCATCGGGGACTGTCCGCGCAGCGGTCGGTCCCTTTGCAATTGCTGCCTTGCCAAACAAGCTTCGGGCAAATAAATCAACGCAATCGTTGCAACGGATTGCTTCTTCAGCAATCTCACCGAATGCCTGCTCAGAATACTGTCAGCCGATAATACCGAAATACACAGCTATGTATGTAAGCGAAAGAATCGCTTGTCCGAAAAAAAGCAAGCGGCAGACAGCAGCTTTCCTTTTGTCACAGCGCTGCTTAAACAGTTGAACACCTATAAGCGGAACAAGCGGAATGATTCCCGCCCATATAACAAACAACACTTCCATTCTGAACCTCCGCAACATTTTAGTATGCCGTACAGAAAGATTAGCAGCTTTTGCTGACAATTTCAAACGAAATGTTTTCCTGCAATGCCGGAATATGCTTTTGTATCAGACTGCGCACTGCTGTTGTGTGTACAGCTGAAGCATTTGCTTTGAAAATAAAGTTTTAATCATTTCGATTAGGTATTTCACATTTAAAATTCCTGTGGTATAATCATAGTGCGGTTAGCCGACCGTATACATAATCCGGTTCGGCGGATTGAGCAAAAGGAGTTTATACTATGGCAGAATTTAAAGTTGTTTCGCCCTTTGAACCGCAGGGCGATCAGCCTCAGGCAATCGATACGCTTGCAAACGGCGTGCTTTCGGGTGACAAGCTTCAGGTTCTTTTGGGCGTTACAGGCTCAGGAAAAACATTCACAATGGCAAAGCTTATCGAACGCGTACAGAAGCCGACAATTGTCATTGCGCACAACAAGACGCTTGCGGCACAGCTTTGTTCGGAATTTCGTGAGTTCTTTCCGAATAATGCAGTTGAATACTTTGTTTCATATTATGACTACTACCAGCCGGAAGCTTATATTGCTTCTTCCGATACATACATTGAAAAAACGGCGGACATAAATCAGGAAATCGACCGCTTGCGCCACAGTGCGACGTGTTCACTTAATGAACGCAAGGATGTTATTATCGTTGCATCAGTTTCCTGCATCTATGCTTTGGGCAGTCCTGAAGAATACATGCGAATGAGCATATCACTGCGCAAAGGTGCGGTCTTTCCCCGCGAAGAATTGATAAAAAGACTTGTAGACATTCAATATCAGCGCAATGACTATGAATTCAGTCGCGGCATTTTTCGTGTTCGCGGTGATATTGTTGAGATATTCCCGATGAATGCGTATGACAGAGCTGTTCGGGTTGAGTATTTCGACGATGAAATTGAATCCTTAAGCGAGGTTAACGCCGTTACGGGAATTCCTGCGGCGGCTCTTGCTCATGCGGTGATTTTTCCTGCAACACACTATGCGACCGGAAAAGAAAAGATTGAATCTGCACTTGAACAGATCGAGCAGGATATGAAAAATCGCGTTGATGAGCTGAAGGCGCAAAACAAGCTCGTTGAGGCGCAGAGGCTTGAGCAGCGTACGCTTTATGACATGGAAATGATGCGGGAAATAGGCTATTGCTCGGGCATAGAAAACTACTCAAGATACTTTGACGGGCGAAAACCCGGACAGCCGCCGTTTACGCTGCTTGATTTCATGGGCAATGATTTCCTGACAATTATCGATGAGTCCCATGTTACAATTCCGCAGATAAGGGCAATGTACAGAGGAGACCTTGCACGCAAGACCGAACTTGTCGATTACGGATTCCGTATTCCAAGTGCTTTTGACAATCGTCCGCTGAAGTTCGAAGAGTTTGAAGAACGCATAAAACAGCTTGTGTGCGTCAGCGCGACTCCTGCCGAATACGAACTTGCAAGAGCAGCAAACATTGCTGAGCAGATAATCAGGCCGACAGGGCTGCTTGATCCGGAGATTTACATTCGTCCCGTCAAGGGGCAGATTGATGATTTGATTTCCGAAGTAAATAAAAATGCAGCCAAGGGCTATCGCACGCTTGTTACAACGCTCACGAAACGCATGGCGGAAATGCTGACGGAACATCTTGATTCAATCGGCATCAGAGTGCGCTATCTGCATTCAGATATTGACACAATGGAGCGCATGGAAATCATTCGGGATCTTCGACTCGGAGAATTCGATGTTCTCGTAGGCATAAACCTGCTGCGAGAGGGACTGGATCTTCCGGAAGTCGGGCTTGTTGCTATACTTGATGCTGACAAGGAAGGCTTTCTGCGGTCGTCAACGTCGCTGATTCAGACTGTCGGCAGAGCAGCACGCAATGTTGACGGATATGTTATCATGTATGCAGACACGATAACGGACTCAATGCAAATCACGATTGATGAAACGAACCGCAGGCGAGCCAAGCAGCAGGCGTTTAACATTGAACACGGAATAACTCCCAAGAGCATTAAGAAGGCTGTTCACGGCATAATAGAAATATCAGGCGCGGTTGAAGATGCTGCTGCGGGAATGAACGAGGACGAAAAAGCCGAAAAGATTGCTTTGCTGACCGAACAGATGCAGCGTGCCGCCATGGAGCTTGAGTTTGAAACTGCCGCAAAGCTTCGCGATGAACTGTACAGATTGCAGGGCAGGTCGGATGGAGCATCGGATTCCGCACCAAAGCCCGGAACAAAACGCGGAGCAAAGCCCGGAACTCCCGGCAGTCGAAAAAAGGCACGCGGAAGAACAAGAAAATAACTCGTATTTTGAATGAATCACGCAAGAAAAGAGATATGGCAAAAATGAAAGATTGCATAACAATAAAAGGCGCACGGGAGAATAACCTGAAAAACATAGATTTAACTATTCCGAGAGATAAACTGATTGTTTTTACCGGACTTTCGGGTTCCGGAAAATCTTCACTTGCGTTTGAAACGATTTTTGCAGAAGGGCAGCGGCGATATGTCGAGTCTCTTTCGACATATGCCCGCCAGTTTTTGGGCCAAATGGACAAACCCGATGTTGATTACATCGAAGGGCTTTCACCTGCGGTTTCAATTGACCAGAAAAGCACATCAAACAACCCGAGGTCAACAGTCGGTACCGTTACGGAGATTTATGACTATCTGAGGCTTTTTTTTGCGCGTGTCGGCGTTCCGCATTGTCCCAAATGCGGAAGGGAAATTGCGCGCCAAAGCATAGACCAGGTGGTTGATAAAGTTAAACTGCTCCCGTTACGTTCAAGGATACTCATCGTTGCGCCTGTAATACGTGCAAAAAAAGGCGAACATGTTAAGCTGCTTGAACAGATACGTAAAGACGGCTATGTGCGCGTTAAGATTGACGGCACGGTTTACGATATCAATGATGTTCCCAAACTTGACAAAAAGCTCAAACACAGCATCGATGTCGTTATCGATCGTCTTGTTATCAAGGAAGGCATTGATTCAAGACTTACCGATTCGTTGGAAACAGCATTTGCGCTCGGCGACGGGCTTGCAAAGGTTGATATCCTGCCCGACAGGGATGCGGCAGAGGAGAATATTCCCGCTGAAAAAAAGGCTGCAAACGGGGGAATCATCGTTGAGGACGGTGTGGAGGAGCTGCTTTTTTCTCAGAATTTTGCCTGTCATGAGTGCGGTATCAGCATTGAAGAAATGTCACCGCGAATGTTCTCGTTCAACAGTCCGTTCGGTGCCTGCCCGGACTGCACCGGCCTTGGTTATCAGGAAAAAATCGATCCGCTGCTTGTTGTTCCGGATGATTCGCTGTCCTTGAACAAAGGTGCGATTGCCGCAATGGGATGGAATTCCGCAAACGGAATTGCAAGCATGTATTTAAAAGCACTCGCTGACGAATACGGTTTTTCGCCGGATACGCCGTGGCGCGAACTGCCCGAAGAAATCCGCAAGGTTATTCTTTACGGTACGGGCGGAAAGAGAATTCATGTTGAGTACGAAAGAGATTACGGCGGCGGTTTTTTCGAAACGGAATTCGAAGGCGTTATACCCACTCTTGAAAGACGTTATCACGAAACTCAATCCGATTCCATGAAGGAAGCTTACGAAGCATTTATGAGCAAAATACCCTGTTCGACATGCGGAGGAAAGCGACTTAAGCCCGAAGTGCTTGCAGTTACAATCGGGAATAAGTCGATTGCGGACGTGTGCGGCATGTCCATAACTGACATCCTTGCTTTTATAGACGGGCTTGTTCTTTCGGAATCAGAAAAGATTATTGCCTCCCGAATTTACAAGGAGCTGAAGGCCAGACTGCGCTTTCTTGTCAACGTCGGGTTGGAATATCTCACACTTTCACGCTCGGCATCAGGCCTTTCCGGAGGAGAGGCACAGCGCATTCGGCTTGCAACTCAAATAGGCTCGGGCCTTGTCGGCGTTCTCTATATTTTGGATGAACCGAGCATAGGGCTGCATCAACGAGATAATGATCGCTTGCTTGCAACGCTGAAAGGACTCCGAGACCTCGGTAATACTCTTATTGTTGTCGAACATGACGAAGATACCATGCGCAGTGCGGATTACATTGTAGATATCGGCCCCGGCCCCGGCGTGCACGGCGGGCATGTTGTTGCACAGGGCAGCATTGAGGATATAATGAATGCTCCGGAATCCATAACCGGGCAGTTCCTGAGCGGTAAGCGTTTTATTCCAATTCCTGAGGAACGCCGAAAACCGTCCGATGAACGTTGGCTGTGCGTTGAGGGATGTCGGGAAAACAATCTTAAAAATATCACGGTGAAAATTCCGCTCGGTGTATTCACATGCGTAACCGGCGTCTCCGGTTCGGGAAAATCAAGCCTTGTGAACGGAATAATTCGAAATACATTGCTGCGAATGCTCAATCGGGCACGGACAAAATCAGGCGAGTTTGACAGTATAAGCGGAGTTCAGTATCTTGATAAGGTAATCGATATTGATCAATCGCCTATCGGCAGGACACCGCGAAGCAATCCCGCAACCTATGTGGGCGTTTTTGACCTTATCCGTGAAGTGTTCGCAATGACGCCCGATGCAAAAATGCACGGATATACAAACGGTAGATTCAGCTTTAACGTTAAAGGCGGACGTTGCGAATCCTGCCGCGGTGATGGTATAATAAAGATAGAGATGCATTTTTTGCCCGATGTGTATGTTCCATGCGAGGTATGCAAGGGCAAACGGTATAATCGTGAAACTCTGGAAGTTCGATACCGCGGCAAAACAATTGCGGACGTACTTGATATGACGGTTGAGCAGGCATTGGAATTCTTTTCGGCGCATCCCAAAATTGCGAAGAAATTGCAGACGCTTTTTGATGTCGGGCTGGGCTATATAAAACTCGGACAGTCCTCAACAACGCTTTCCGGCGGCGAAGCGCAGCGCGTCAAGCTTGCGAATGAGCTTGCTCGGCGCGATACAGGCAGAACACTGTATATTCTCGATGAGCCGACGACAGGATTGCATGTTGCTGATGTTGAACGATTGCTTGCCATTCTTGAACGCCTTTGCGACAGCGGCAGCAGTGTCCTTGTTATCGAGCACAATCTCGACGTAATAAAAACGGCGGATTATATCATTGATCTCGGACCTGAGGGCGGCGACCGCGGCGGCAGCATTGTGGCTTGCGGAACACCGGAGCAGGTTGCGCTTGTTGAGAACAGCTACACAGGTCAGTATCTCAAGAAGATTTTATTTAATAAATAATTCTAATGAAAACGGGGGAGTGTACATCATTATGAATGATATGACTTTAAATTGGTATAAATCAATAAAAAACAGGACATCCGTACGTGAGTTTTCAGATACGGTGGATCAAAAAACTTTCACTGAACTGAAAAAATTCGCAGCAGGGCTCAACAACGATGAAGCACGGCTTGTTTTGCGTTCAAAGGACGGGGTTCTGAAATCCATTTTTTTGGCTTACGGCAGAGTTGCAGGAACAAAAGGTTTTGCGGCAGTCATAACAAAGAAGGGCAGCAAATACATGGGCGGCTATATCGGCGAGGCATTTGTTCTTGAATGCACTGCCCGCGGAATTGCAACATGCTGGCTCGGCGCGTCATATAAAAAGTCAAAGGTTCGTGAATTTGTGGACATTAAGGAAGATGAAACGCTTGCCTGCATTATCGCATTTGGCTTTTATGACGGAAAAGTTAAACACACAAAGAAGAAAAGCATCGAACAGCTTACAGGATTGAATGCCGCAGCGTTTTCAGCGCTTCCGGCATGGCAGCAGGAGGCTGTCAACTGCGCACGGCTTTCGCCTTCGGCTCTCAATAAGCAGCCGTGGGAGCTTGATATAAAGGAAGACAGCATTGAACTCATAAACAATTCAAACAATTGGGGGTTCGGCGGGGTTGACTGCGGCATTGCCATGCTGCATCTTGAACTCGGAGCAGAGTTTCGCGGTGTTTTCGGAGAATGGAAGTTTAAGGACGGTGCGCCCGTGTTTATTCCGCTTCCGCAATCCGCAAATTGTCATAACGAATCCGAAGCATATGATGAAGAGGATGCATACAATGATGAATTCCGATATGAGGGTTCGTCATCCGCGGATGACGCAGCCGATTCGGATATTCCGAATGTTGAAGTTGAATCATCGTACAATTTTAACATCGGGTAATCAAAATATGATGTGTAAATCAATTCAGCACAGGAACTGATTTTAATGAAGCGAGTTGTAATTTATACTGACGGTGCATGCTCAGGAAATCCGGGAGTCGGCGGCTGGGGTGCGGTGCTTATATACGGCGAAGCAAAAAAAGAAATAAGCGGAGCCGAAAAAATGACAACGAACAACCGCATGGAGCTTACAGCGGCAATTAAAGCACTCGAACTGCTTAGGGAGCCGTGTGAAGTCGAGTTATATACGGACAGCGCATATCTGTGCAACGGATTTAATAACGGCTGGATATGGAATTGGCTGAAAAACGGCTGGAAAACAGCCTCCGGAAAGCCTGTTGAAAACCGAGAACTTTGGGAAAGACTTTTGGAATTGCAGCGGGTTCACAAACTTGATTGGCGCAAAGTTAAGGGGCATGCGGATAATCCATACAACAACCGGTGCGATAAGCTTGCAACAACTGCAGCTGCAAACCTCAAAAAGCAGAACTGACATAACAAGTCTGGCGTATGTTTTAAAATGCAAGGGAGTGTAAACGGAAGCCATTAAAGCTGTTTATGAATGTGTTTCTTCCCAACTATTCGCAAAACATGCATTTTGCGAATAGTTGGGAAGAACAGAAACAGTGTTTTTCCCCGCTTTTCAGTTTCAATACGTTCGGCTGTTACGGTATTAATATTACTTTAAGTATAAAATATGAGTGAAGACTATTCAAATGAAAGAACCCGCGTGTATACGCTCAAACTGCGCGCATTGCTCGAAGATTTGCCGCCGATTTGCGCGGAGTTTTTCCGCGGCATCGAACCGTCAACAAGCGTTCTCACACGGTACGGATATGCTCTTGACCTGAAGCTTTTTTTTAAGTTTTTGATCAGCGACAGCTTATGCTCGGGATTACTGAGCATACGTGATATTGACTGTTCGATTCTTGAAAACGTTTCAATCGATCACATCGAACGCTACCTCGAATACGTTGCTATGTATCCTGCGGAAACCGATTCTGTAGATTACGAAAAAGAGGAATATATTACAAACGGTGAACGAGCCAAGGCGCGTAAACTCTCTTCTGTACGCTCTTTTTTTAAGTATCTTTATAAAAAAGGAAGAATAACGCGCAACGTCGCAGCTTTGGCAGACACACCCAAGGTGCATGAAAAACCGATAGTCAAGCTTGAACCGGATGAAATTGATGCACTGCTGACAGTTGTTGAAAGCGGCGAAGGGCTGTCCCCCGCTCAGAAAAAATATCACAAACAGACACAGGTTCGTGACACTGCGATAGTGACACTTTTTTTGGGTACGGGAATGCGCATCAGTGAACTTGTCGGGATTAATATCGATGATTTAAACTTTATGTCAAACGAAGTGCGAATCGTCCGCAAGGGCGGCAACCAGGATGTGCTTGTTTTCGGGAGCGAGGTTCGAGAGGCTTTGCTGAATTATATGCTGCGTCGAGAAAGCATGACTGCGCAGCCGGGTCACGAAAAGGCTTTGTTTCTTTCAATGCAGAACAAACGCATGACGGTTCGCGCAATCGAAAACCTTGTGAAAAAATATGCTGCGCTTGCTGCTCCTCTGAAAAGAATCTCCCCGCATAAGCTGCGCAGCACATACGGAACTATGCTGTACCGTGAATCCGGAGATATTTACCTTGTTGCGGATGTTTTAGGCCAAAAAGACGTCAATACAACGCGAAAACACTATGTTCCTCAGGCAGAGGACAGACGGCGTTTTGCTGCCGAGGTTATCAGTCTTAAAGGGAAAAAAAGCGGCACTGCTGATGCGGACACAAAAAACGGAAACGAGCCGGACGATGCTGAATAACGGTTGACATCCGATCCGACCTTGCAAAAGAATATACGGCAATGAACAACGGATAAGCCTTGCTGCACATTGCCGTATCTTAAAATACTTCGAGTTATTTGCGGAACGGAGCAATACTCCCCCGTCACTTTCGTTCGCGGCGTTTGCGCACGGCGTAAAGACCTTTCGGAGCATCATCTGAAGCCGCTTCCCGCCGAGCATCCTCGCGAAAAGATTCTGCGAGTCGTCGCTCCCATTCGGCGGCAAGCGCAGGGTCGATTTGAATAGGATCCGGAACGTCGAGCTCTATAGGTTCATCGAGGAATTCGTCAAAATCTGCGGAATTCAATTCTTCACCGTTTTCGTGATGATCACATTCGCATCCGCACTCGCACTCATTCTCGTCTTCCGCCGGATAACGATAAATTATGCTGTTGAATTCATCGCTGCCTCTTTGGAGGCATTTTCCGCAATTGTCGCAAATTTTGCCGGGATCAAGGTCGCAGCGATTGCATTCACCGCAGTCATTGCAAACTTTTCCGTCATAAAGAACACATTTTTTCATTCTGCACCTCAGTTTCAGTCGGTTAACACATTCGTGCCGCAGCCTTTTTTATCAAGCAGAGAAGTCAAAACCCTCATCACGGCAAGCCGACCGTGAGAATAGTTTAATGCACCCTGAACGTATGCTGTGTACGGCTTGCAGATCGGCGCATCGGCGGAAAGTTCAATGGACGCGCCCTGAACAAAAGTGCCCGCCGCCATAATAACATCGTGGCTGTACCCCGGCATTGCCCACGGCTCGGGAACAACATACCCGTCAACAGGCGCAACTGCCTGGATGCATGCACAGAAATCAATGAGTTCTTCCTTAGTATCAAAACGCAGCGACTGCACGATATCGGAACGCACAGCATCACTCGGAGGCATCGTGGGCAGTTTCAGATATTCAAAAGCCTTTGCAAACAGCGCCGAAGTCTTGAGGCTTTGCGCAACAACATGCGGAGCACTGAAAAAGCCCTGATAAAACGGGAGATAGCTTCCGAAATACGACCCCGCTTCCCTGCCTATGCCGGGCACCGTCATTGAGTTTGCTATTCTGTCCACAGCAGATTTCTTTCCTGCGAAGTATCCGCCGGTGGGAGCAAGTCCGCCGCCCGGGTTTTTGATAAGGGAACCCACAATGATATCCGCACCGACAGCCAAAGGTTCACAATTGCAGGTGAATTCACCGTAACAATTGTCAACAACGATTATTGAGTTCGGAGATATTCGTTTCACTTCATCGAAAACCGGCTGCATTGCCTGCGGATGAACAGCTTCCCGCCATGCATATCCGCGTGAACGCTGAACGTAAACAACCCTCGGATGTTCCCGTTCGATACATTCAATAATGCTTTCAAGCCGAAAACTCCCGTCATCGTTTAAATCTATCTGCGAATAACGCACACCGCGCTCCTTGAGTGAGCATTCGACGGTGTTTGCAGCCTCGGCTTCATCGTCTTCGGCATCGGAAACGCCTATCGCATCAACCAAAGTATCATATGGCTTTCCGGAAACGGCAAGGAGTAAATCGCCGTGCCGAAGCAGCCCTGAAAGAACAGTAAAAATCGCATGAGTTCCGGAAATAAGCTGCGGACTGACAATTGCACTTTCAGCACCGAACGCGTCCGCAAATACTTTGTCAAGATTATCTCTGCCGATGTCATCATAACCGTAACCGGTTGTCGAATTAAAATAATGCGCTGCAACACGGTTCTTATGGAAAGCCGCAAGAACTTTTGCTTCATTCTCGCATTCAATTGATTCAATCCGCCGAAAAACGGGAGCAAGCTCTTCTTCGAGTCTGCAAACCGTGTTGAAAGCGTTTTCACTTATTAATAGGTTGCTGTATGCTTTTCCGTACATAATTCAGGTTTATTCTCCTTCCTGTTCTGTTTCGGGTGCATCTCCCTGAAACAGCTCCGGGTTCATAAAGTATTCATACAGGCTTTGTACAAGCCCATCAGCGGTTTCTTTATCCGCAAAGAAACTGTGTATACGCTTATCACGTTTGAACCAGCTGATCTGCCTTTTTGCAAATCGGCGTGTGTCGCGTTTTATAAGCTCAATTGCCTCATCAAAGCTGCATTCGCCGTCAAGGTACATCAAAAGCTGTTTATACCCCAGCCCTTGGAGCGCAGGCAAACTTCGGTCATAACCCTTTTCCGCAACGGCTTTAACTTCATCAATCAATCCGTTTTCAATCATAAGGTCAACTCTGCGCTCAATGCGTTCATAGAGCTTCGCTCTGTCGGAAAAACAGAGTGCGGCAATTATGGGTTCAAATTCAATTTCTTCACCGCGGGCGTTTGAAAAATCTCCGCCGTGCGCAGATGCGGTCTGCCCTGTCTGTTCAAAGATTTCAATGGCACGGATTATGCGTTTTCTGTCATTAACATGCAATCTTTGGGCAGTTGCGGGATCAATGGCGCTAAGCATTTTGTGGAGGCACCCGGGGTCGGCATCCTCCGTTTTGCTCAGCTCTTCACGCCGCTCGATATTCGGTTCAGCGGATGAGAAGTTCAGCGGATAAGTCAAAGCATTGATGTAAAGGCCTGTTCCTCCGACAACAAGCGCGTTTTTTCCTCGAGAGGCGATTTCGCGTATTTTTTCGGAGGCACGTTCCCGAAACATTGCAACATTAAAACTCCTGTCTTCGATGTCAACACAGTCAATCAGGTGGTGCGGAACGCCGCATTGTTCCTGAACAGATGGCTTTGCAGAGCCGATATCGAGTCCGCGGTAAATTTGAATCGAATCCGCAGAGACGATTTCTGCGTTCATTCGCTTTGCAACGCCTATCGCCGCTGCTGTTTTTCCGCTTGCGGTTGGGCCTGCAATTATATAAATCCTCTGTTTCATCACAACACCCTTTTAAACTGTTTTTCAAGGTCGGATTTTTTTACGCTGATTATCACAGGTCGGCCGTGCGGGCAAGTCAGCGGAACATTGCCGCCGCAATATGATTGAACAAGCGCCTTCACCTGCTGTTCATCCAGCATATCTCCGCCTTTCACAGCGTGCTTACACGAAGCCTTTATGAGCTTTGAACGAACAAGTTCCGTTTCGTCCACACTGCCGTTTTCTTCAATGATCGCAATTGCCTCGTTAAGAAAACTTTCAATTCCGCGGCCGTTTTGGGTGCGGCCGTTCACAATGTTAAAATTCAGAATATCCGGCACGGCATAAATTCTGATTGTGAGTTCACCGCACAACTCAACAGAAAAACCAAGTTCCTCTATTCGCTCAAGATTATCCTCAAGGCAAGAATACGCAACGGGATCAAGCTTTACATAATCCGGCATGACGAGCAGCTGTGAACAGAAACGAAGCTCCCCTGCGACAAGCTTTTCATAAAGAAGTCTTTCGTGAGCCGCGTGCTGGTCGATATAGTAAACCGCATCATTTTGCTGCACAATGATATATGTGTTGAATACCGTACCGATAATGTTACACGAATCGGCATCGAGTCGAATCTGCTCAGGCTTTTCGAGCTTTTGTGTCGGCACAGCATTGCTTGAATAAAACGGTATCGAACCAAAATTCCTTTCGAAATGTGTGTCCGGCATAAAATCAGGTATTGCAGCGGCTCCGCTGTCCCGAAGCATCCACTTTGACGGTTTATTAAGACTCCAGTCAATATTTTCGGCGGCAGTTTCCACACCGCAGCCGTCTCCGCTGACGGTTGAAAATTCTTCACTTACAGCTTCCGCTCGAACGAGAGCTGATTCGTTCGACTGTACAGTCTTGGTTGATTCCGCATAATCATCGATGTTGTCATATCGACCGGTTCCTGCGTTTGGTTGACCCGCTGTTGAAATAATATGAGCGGAGGCACTGTCTGCATCTGAATCGGAGTCTCTGACAGTACACGGCTCTTGTTCAGCGGAACATTCAAAAAACGGATAAGCCGTCGACACGCTGTTCATTGCTTCCGCAATCGCGCGGGTTACGGAAAGAGCCACACGTTCATCGTCGCGAAAACGGACGGATAGTTTGTTTGGGTGAACATTAACATCGATTTCTCTGCTCGAAATTGTAATATCAAGCACGAAAAACGGAAACCTTCCGTTCATCAGCCTTGTATCGAATGCGCGCTGAGCAGCATTGCTGATAAGTGAAGATTTAATGTATCGCCGATTTACGAATATGCTCTGTTTTGCACGGTTCTTCCCCGCAATGCTCTCACTGCCGACATAGCCGCCGACTCGAATGTAACCGTTGTCGAATTCAACAGGGTACAAAGAGTTCGAAATTGCGTTCCCATAGACGCAGAACAATGCATTTTCAAGGCTGCCGTCACCGGTGCTGTGGTAAACGGTCTTTCCGTTATTAATGAATTTTATCGCCGTATCAGTGTTTGCAAGTATTAGGCGCACGACATAATCACCGATAAATGCGGCTTCGCTTCGCGGAGACTTAAGAAATTTCAACCTTGCCGGAACATTGAAAAAAAGTTCGTTAACTTCAACTGTTGTGCCCGTCGGGCAGCCGCACGGTTCGAAACACGTTTCGACACCGCCCTCAATTGCAACATAAGTCCCGGATTCATCATCTTCGGTTCTCGTTCGCATTGAAACTTTTGAAACGGCCGCAACAGAGGCAAGCGCTTCTCCGCGGAATCCGAAAGTTTCAATATGGGTTAACTCTTCCGCAGAAGAGAGCTTGCTTGTTGCATGGCGGAGAAAAGCCGTGCGGACATCATCACTCGGTATGCCGCTGCCGTTATCGGTTATTCTGATATAGTCGATTCCGCCGTTGCGTATCTCCACGGTTACGGCGCTGCTGCCTGCATCGAGAGCGTTTTCAACAAGCTCCTTAACGATGCTTGCAGGGCGTTCAACAACCTCGCCGGCAGCAATTTTGTTAGCCGTATTCGGTTCAAGTATAATAATTCGTTTATTCATGCTGCATAATACCGAAAATCAAATGAATTTGGTGCTGAAGAAAGGCGTCCCGTTTCAGCTTTTTGCAATTTTAACGCGAGAGCTCAGCTCATAAAGCTTGCTTAACGCTTCCATGGGAGTCATTCTGTCCGCATCCATTTTTGCAAGTTCTGCAATAACGCCGGCGCATACCTCATCGGCATCGGCACCTGTTTCACCGATCATACTCATTTGCGTCGGCTTATCTTCTGCTTTTACGCGCCGTGATGCGTTATTGATATCCGAAGCTTCAAGTTCGGACAAAATATTTTTTGCCCTTTCAATAAGCGCAGCGGGAAGCCCCGCAAGCTTTGCAACCTGGATTCCAAAGCTTTTATCCGCACCGCCGCGTACGATTTTTCGGAGAAAAATAATGTTGTCACCGATCTCTTTGACGGAAATTCGATAGTTTTTAACTCCGGACAGCCTGCCTTCAAGTTCGGTAAGCTCATGATAATGAGTTGCAAAAAGAGCTTTCGCTCCGCATTTTTCGGGATTTGAGATGTACTCCAGTACTGCCCATGCAATGCTCAATCCGTCAAAAGTGCTTGTTCCTCTGCCGATTTCATCAATAATGAGCAGACTTCTCGAAGTCGCATTGTTCAAAATGTTTGCCATTTCGCTCATTTCAACCATAAATGTGCTCTGGCCCGTTGAAAGACTGTCCGACGCGCCGACACGGGTAAAGATTCTGTCCGTAATGCAGATATTAGCCGCTTTTGCCGGAACGAATGACCCTAAATGTGCCATCAGTGTTATCAGCGCAACTTGGCGCATATATGTGCTTTTCCCCGCCATGTTCGGGCCTGTCAGAATGATCAAGCGATCGTTCTGCATGTTCATATCCGTTGAATTCGGAACAAATGCATCTTTCATGCCCGGTTCAACAACGGGATGCCTTCCGTCGGTGATTGAAATTCTGCCTTTGGTATTAATGCGCGGACGGACATACCCGTTTGCAACCGCAGCTTTGGCAAACGAACAGAATGCATCAAGTTCAGCAATAACGGCGGAATTGAGCTTGAGCGCGCTGAGGCAATCGGAAAGTTTTTCGCGAATCTCGGTAAACAGTCTGTACTCAAGCTGGATACAGTTTTCCTTTGCGCTCAGAATCTTTTCCTCGGCTTCTTTGAGCTGCGGAGTTATATAACGCTCTGAGTTTGCAAGGGTTTGCTTGCGCTGATATTCCAGCGGTACGCTTCCGGCGTACGATTTTGAAACTTCAATGTAATACCCAAACACGCGATTGTAGCTGACTTTAAGTGTCTTTATGCCTGTTCGTGTTTTTTCGGCAGATTCAAAGTCACGAAGCCATTTGCCTCCGTTTTCAGCAAGACTGCGTAACTCGTCCACTTCGGCATTGTAGCCGCTTTTTATAATATTTCCGTCCTTTACGGATATTCCCGCATCATCATTTATTGCGGATTTGAGCAGCTCTGCAATCTCCGTCATAGGATCAATGCGTGCGGCAAGTGATTGAAGTTTCGAACAGGCAAAGCTGTTTGCGGCGGCATAAATCAAGGGCAATGCAGCAAGCGTTGAGCACAGTGAAAGGCAGTCTTTTGGGGTGACTGTTCCGTATGCAATTCTGCTGCACAAGCGTTCGATGTCATAAACATCGGAAAGTGCAGCCGCGAGAACTTCCCGTTCGCGTGCGGCGTCCGAGATTGCCTCCACGGCATTGAGCCGCTCATTAATCTGTTCTTCAATCTGAAGGGGGCGTTCGATCCATTTGCGCAGCAGCCGCCCGCCCATTGCAGTCTCTGTTTTGTCGAGAACATACAAAAGAGTGTTTTTCTTGCTGCCGTCAAACCTCAGCGGTTCTGTTAATTCAAGGTTGCGCCTTGTCGCCGCGTCGATACCCATAAACTCGCTGCGTCGAATTTTCGTTATCCGGGTTATATGCGTCAGTGCGTTCTTTTGAGTATCTTCAAGATATCCGAGCAAAGCACCGGCGGCGGCAATATCCGGTGAGTCATTTCGTATGCCGAATCCCTGCAGCGTTGCAACACCAAAATGCCTGCAAAGCTTTTCGGTGCCGCGTTTAATGTCGAATGCCCTCTGCTCTGCCTGCTCGGTGTAGAATCTTGCCTTTATGCGTTTAAGCAGCAGTTCGTCCTCAAACATTTCCGAATTTGCAATGAGCTCACGCGGCGATATTCCGACAAGCTCATTGAAAAGATCCGATGAGATATCGCTGCCTTCAAATGAAGTTACACAGAATTCACCCGTTGAAACATCGCTGTATGCAATTGAGCAGGATGGGTTTTTCCCGGCACGTTTCAGGTACACGGCGGCAATATAGTTATTTTCCTTGTCGTTGAGCATCTGAGTTTCAATAACCGTTCCCGGAGTGATAACTCGAATAACGTCACGTTCAACAAGTCCCTGCGAAAGAGCAGGATCCGTAAGCTGTTCGCAAATTGCAACCTTGTATCCTTTGTCGATAAGTTTCGTTATGTACGTGTTAACCGAATGGTACGGCACGCCGCACATCGGTGCGCGCTCTTCAAGCCCGCAATCGCGTCCTGTGAGTGTCAGTTCAAGTTCGCGGGATGCTGTTTTTGCATCGTCAAAAAACATCTCATAAAAATCGCCGAGTCTGAAAAACAGAAGGCAATCGCTGTATTTCTCTTTAAGCTGCAAATACTGCCGCATCATTGGGGTCATGCTTGCCATAGAGTCCTCTCCTGCTGATTAAACTTTGATGCCTGTTTTAAGGAGTTATGCGGCCGCTTGTTCAGTCGGTGATATGACCCTGCAGCGAGTTGAAACGCAAACCGTCGACCTTAACGGGAACAACGGTTCCGACAAGGCTTTCGTCGCCCTTAACATACACCATTTTAAAGTTGGAAAGCTTGCCGAAAAGCAGCGGTTCGCCGCGATGATCGACTCCTTCAACGAGAATATCGCCTTCATAGCCGATATACTTCTCGTTTCCCGCCGGAAGAGTTTCCGCGAGAACAGCGTTAAGCGCGTTCAGTCTGCGTTTTTTCTCTTCGAGAGGGATTTGTCCGTCCATGCGTGCTGCAACGGTGCCTTCGCGTGGGGAATATGCAAACGTATATGCGTTGCTGTAGCCGACATTGCGAACAAGTGCGCATGTTGCATTAAAATCTTCCTCTGTTTCCTGCGGAAAACCCACAATTATATCGGTGGTTATTTCAACATCCTTAACACGGGTCCGAAGTTTATCGACAAGAGCATAATAATCCGCACTCGTGTATTTTCTGTTCATAAGTCGGAGAATTCGGTCGCTTCCGGACTGTACCGGCAAATGAATATGCTTGCATACTTTGTCAAGCGACGCCATTGCATCAATGAGTTCATCCGAGAGATCCTTCGGATGAGACGTCATAAACCTGAGCCGTTTCAGTCCTCTAACCTCATCATTGACGCGCTTTAACAGTTCCGGGAAGCGAACTCCGTCATAATTGTATGAATTTACGTTCTGGCCAAGCAGTGTGACTTCGATGTAACCGTCGTTCACAACTTGCCGGACCTCCGCAATGATGTTCTCGGGACTGCGGGAACGTTCCCTTCCGCGAACATAGGGCACTATGCAGTACGTGCAAAAATTGTCACAGCCGTACATAATGTTCACGAATGTGGAGAATCCGGGTTCGCGTTCGGCCGGAAGACCTTCTATGACTTCGCCTGCTGAATCGTCAACACGGAGGATACGTCTGTTGTTAAATACCTGTTCCAACAGCAGCGGAAAATTCTTGAGCTCGTGTGTTCCGAACACCATGTCAACAAACGGGAAACGATCAAACAATTTTTTCGCGACCTGCTTCTGCTGCATCATGCAGCCGCAAACGCCGAGAATCAAACGCGGATTCTTTTGTTTAAGCTCTTTTACAAAACCGACATTGCCGAAAGTTCGAAGTTCGGCATGCTCCCGAACGCAGCATGTATTGAAAAGTATAAAATCAGCCGTTTCTTTGCAATCAGCTTTTGTGTAGCCGCACCGAACAAGCATACCCGCAATGTTTTCGGAGTCATGCTCATTCATTTGGCAGCCATAAGTCTCGATATAGTAGGTCAGACCCTTGTCGGATATCGCACTGTGAATCCGCTTGACAGCATCAGACGCCTCTTTAAGTTCAACAGCAGCATTGATTGCGGTCGGGGTTTCCGGTTGGTTTGTTTCTTTGCAGTTGTTACACATATTCTTTTTATCCTTCTGTGCATATTTATCCATATTATACACTCAAGCGGGGCATTTCGCAATAATTTTCGCAAGTTCCGAAGTCAATGCAGAATCGCAAATAACAAAACAGACTCCGTATGCTGCGAGTTTAACCTGGTGAATGATTCAAATTTGATGTAACAGCTCCCGCTTTTTCGTTTGTTTTTTAATCTTCGCCGCAGTTTTACGACGAAAAACTCACGCCATATATAAGTAAATACGGCGTGAGCCTTTCAGCAGCTATATAATGTCAATAACAGAATAAGTGCCAATTATTCTTCAGTCATGATCTTCAGTATTTCCCTGTCTGTTTCACGCATTCCGTCCCGACCCAAACGTCCGACATTGCGAATCGTGTTTTCAACGCCCTTTGAAACAATACCGTCACCGGCCCAAAATTGAGATCCGTTCAAATACATATTATAACCAAGGATGCCGGCGTTTACAGCAGCTGCGATCTTGCCTGCACACGATGCTTTTGCTCCGTCGCATACAATGCCGGAAACAATGGCAAGGGAATTAACCAGTGTGTGCGCAATTGTGTCGTAATCCCCGCCGAGGAGATACGCGATTCCGGCTGCTGCACCGCAGCCTGCACTTATTGCACCGCAAAAAGCGGAAAGACGGCCTATTTTTGACTTTTGGTGAATGGTGATAAGGTCGGAAAGAATGACTGCCCGAATAAGTTCCTCTTCCGTTTTGTTGTATTCCTTGGCATACTCAACAACGGGAAGCGACGCAGTCATTCCCTGGTTGCCGCTTCCGGAAACTATGATGACGGGCAGCTCGCAGCCGCTCATGCGCGCATCGCTCCCGGCTGCGGGAGCCGCCATTGCACGAATTTTAACATCGTTGCCGTATGTTTTCAGCAGAATCCTGCCGACGTTTGCACCGTAATCGTGCGCAAGGCCGGCGGCGGAAATTGCGGAATTATACTGAATTTGTCTGCGGATGGTGTCGCCGATGTCCGAGAGATCAACCGTATCGGCAAAATCAACGATTTCGGCAATCGTCATTGCATCTTTTTCAGTAACGAGTGCATTTTCGGATTTTTCAAAAGTAACGCTCTCGGGCGCATAAACAACTTCGCCGTTTTTTTCAATCAGCACGATGTTTGTGTGATAATCAATAATTCGAATGCGAACGCTGTCGCTGCCCGCAAAAACCGTAAGATCTATGTCGAAAACAAGATCATTGTCGGCCGGACGAACGATGATGTTATGCAGCTTGAGAAAATCCAATATGCGCTGTTTGCCGTTTTCATCAACATCGGCAATTACTTCGAGAACTTTCGAAGCATCGCCTGCAGCAATGCCCGCTGCCGCCGCCGCTTCGATTCCGCGCAGCCCGCCCGTGTTCGGAACAACAACGCTTTTAACATTTTTTATGATGTTTCCGCTGACGTAAATCACAACCTTTTCGGGCAGCTTTCCAAGCACCGAGTGTGCCTTTGCGGCAGCAAACGCAATTGCGATAGGTTCAGTGCAGCCTGCCGCAGGAACCAACTCGGATTTCAGCACTTCGATGTATGAAGTGTATTTCTGATCACTTTTTAACATTATAATATCGTTACCTTTACCGTATTGCGCCGTTTCAAGCACGGCTCCGCATATATTATAACAGAAAAGGACAGCTTTCGGCAACAGGAAAATTCGCATTGCAATCCCGTCCCTTTTTCGCCGTTTTGCGTACTCGTTTTGATATTCATTGAAAAACAGAAAATTCAGCCTTTTATTTTCTCACGAAAAGTTGTATAATGGTACGGATAATATTAAGGAGGCATAAACTATGTGCGGCATAGTCGGCTATATAGGAGAAAAGAAAGCAACTCCCATCCTTTTGGACGCTTTGGAAAAGCTTGAATACCGCGGTTACGATTCGGCGGGAATAGCTCTCGTGTCCGGAAAAGGAATAAACATTTTTAAAACACGCGGCAGAATTGCTGATTTACGAAAAATAATCGATGCTGCTCCGGCAGATGATTCCTGCGTCGGCATAGGTCATACCCGTTGGGCAACGCACGGCGAACCGTCTGATTTGAATGCTCATCCGCACAGATCGAAGAGCGGCAGAGTTGCGGTTGTTCACAACGGTATTGTTGAAAACTATCTTGAACTTCGGCAGTTTTTGATCGAACACGGGCACAGCTTCTCAACCGAGACAGATTCGGAAGTTGTTTCCGAACTTATTGACTACTGCTATAACGGCGACCCTGTTGCAGCTGTCCGCATTGCCGAAAGCAAGATAAAGGGCTCGTATTCGTTCGGGATACTGTTCAAGGATTATCCTTGGCAGATTATCGCCATGCGCAAGGACAGCCCGCTTATTATAGGCGCAGGCAGAGGCGAGAACTTTATTGCGTCCGATGTTCCCGCAATTCTTAAGCATACACGCGATGTATACAGGCTTGGAGAGCGTGAGCTTGCAATACTCACAAAGGACGGCGTTACCGTCATTAATTCTTACGGCGAACGTGTAAATTGCGTTTACGAGCACATTGACTGGGATGCAAGTGCAGCCGAAAAGTGCGGATATCCGCACTTTATGATTAAAGAAATCATGGAACAGCCGGAAGCCATTGCAAAAACAATTGCTCCGCGCATTTCAAACGGCAGAATCGAGCTCGGCTTTAAACATATTACTGCCGAAATGCTGAAAAAGGTGAATTCGATTAAGATCATCGGCTGCGGTTCGGCTTACCATGTCGGCTTTGTTGCCGGTTATTTCATGCGTGCTGCTCTGCGCATTCCCGTTGAATCTGTTCTCGCTTCCGAGTTCCGTTACGACGATCCGATAGTTGACGAGAACACGCTTGCCATTGTTATCAGCCAATCGGGCGAAACTTTGGATACGCTTTACGGACTGCGCGAAGCAAAAAAACACGGAGCAAAGACCATTGCAATCGTGAACGTTGTCGGCAGCACAATTGCAAACGAAAGCGAAGATGTCCTTTACACTTGGGCCGGTCCCGAAATTGCCGTTGCCACAACAAAGGCGTACAGCACGCAGCTTGTGCTTATCCATCTTTTGATGCTGTGCATTGCGCAAGCTCAAGGCAAGATGACCGAACAACAGATCGCGCATGAAATCGAATGCCTTGAAAGAATACCCGAGCAGCTTAAATTCATGCTCTCGAACGTTGAGCAGGTTCAGTTCCTTGCATCGCAGTTTTTCAACGGGCGTGATATGTTCTTCATCGGGAGAAATGTTGATTACGCACTTTCCCTTGAAGCATCGCTGAAGCTTAAAGAAATTTCTTATATTCATTCCGAAGCGTATGCTGCGGGAGAGCTGAAGCACGGGACCATTTCACTCATTGAGAACGGTACGCTCGTTATCGCACTGTGTACATACAGGCCGCTGCTCGAAAAAATGATCTCAAACATCAAGGAAGTCAAAGCACGCGGGGCAAGTGTCATTGCCGTCATCAACGAAGACGATGCGCAGACTGAAACCGTTGCGGACTATGTGATAAGAATTCCCGAATGCGAAAGCATTGCAACACCGTCGCTGACAATTGTGCCGCTGCAGTTGTTTGCATATTACATTGCTTCACTCAAAGGGTGCGATATCGATAAGCCCAGGAACCTTGCGAAATCCGTAACCGTTGAATAAAAAGCACTTTTTCAGCAATACGGCGCGGCCGCATACGTTTTGAGGCTGCGCCGATGCAACAGAATTCCGATAGGGAGCTGCCAATATGATTATTACAGAAATAATTGAAAAGAAGCGCGACGGACAGGTACTCAAACCGGAAGAAATCGACTTCATGATAAACGGACTCGTAAACGGTGAAGTTGCGGACTATCAAATGACTTCATTCATGATGGCTGTCTGCTGCCGTGGCATGAACGAAACCGAGACTGCCGCTTTGACAAAGGCAATGATTGATTCCGGCAACACGATTGATTTGTCCGATGTTCCGGGAATCAAAGTTGACAAGCATTCCACCGGCGGAGTCGGAGACACTACAACTCTTGTTGTTGCGCCGCTTGTTGCAGCCTGCGGAGGCACGGTTGCAAAAATGTCCGGCAGAGGGCTTGCCCACTCCGGAGGCACTCTCGACAAACTTGAATCAGTTCCCGGAGTTTGTGTTGAACAGCCGCTTGAACGATTCAAACAGATTGTTCGCGATATCGGTCTTTGTGTTATCGGTCAATCTGCCGATCTTGATCCTGCGGATAAAAGGATGTATGCGCTGCGTGATGTCAGCGGAACGGTAAAAAGCATTCCGCTCATTGCCTCAAGCATTATGAGCAAGAAGCTTGCTTCGGGAACGGATGCGATCGTTCTTGACGTCAAAACCGGCAACGGCGCATTCATGGAAAAAATTGAAGAGGCGGTTGAACTTGCCTCCGAAATGGTTGCAATCGGAAAAAACATGAACAAAAGAACCGTCGCGCTCATCACAGACATGAGTCGCCCGCTCGGAATGGCTGTCGGAAACGGTCTCGAGATGCGGGAAGCAATTCAGGTTCTTCGCGGCGAGGTTCCGGTGGATGACCAGCTTGTTCGCGTTTGTTTTTCGCTTGCGGGAAACATGCTGAAGCTTTCGGGTCTTACAGACAGTGTCGAAACCGCCGTTCCGAAATTGCAGGCCGCGATAAAATCGGGAGCCGCACTGAACAAGCTTCGTGAGATGATCGAACGGCTCGGCGGCGATACTTCTTACATTGACGAACCTGATAAATTGGTCAATACACGTCGCATTGTTCCTGTACTCGCTCCACGCTCGGGCTACATCGGTGCGATGAATGCAAAACAAATCGGACTTGCTTCGCTGCTCATTGGCGCGGGAAGGGAACATGTTTCCGACACTGTCGATTCTGCTGTCGGAATTCTGATGCACAAGCGGTACGGCGACAAGGTTTCCTGCGGAGAAGCGTTTGCAAGCATGTATGTCAATGATGAGAGAAATCTCGCCCAAGCACTGGATATGCTGGTTTCGGCAGTTGAAATATCGCTGTTCCAACCGCCTGAAATGAAGTTGATTTACAAAACAATTGAATGAGCTGAATACGAATTCGTGATCGGAATATTCAGGTTCTTTTCGCGGGTTCAAGTGAGGAATTAACGATTGAAAACGAGTGATTTTTACTATGATTTGCCGAAGGAACTGATTGCTCAGTCTCCCGCAGAGTGCCGCAGCGCATCACGTCTTTTGGTTTACAACCGTGCGACAAAAAGCATTGAAGACAAGGTCTTTTCAGACATTATAGACTATCTCAATCCCGGGGATGTTCTTGTTCGCAACACAACGCGGGTTATTCCTGCAAGGCTTTACGGCACACGTCCCGAAACAGGCGGAAAAATGGAGTTTTTGCTGCTTCGCAGAATCGATGAAAAACATTGGGAATGCCTTGTGAAACCCGGAAGACGTGCAAAAGTTGGGTTGACGTTCAAAATCAGCGATGAACTTTCGGCAACCGTTACAGAAATGCGTGAAGACGGGAACAGAATTATCAGGCTGAATTACGACGGAATTTTTGAAGAAATTCTCGATCGAGCGGGCGAGATGCCGCTTCCGCCGTACATTACGGAAAGACTGAATGATAAAACCCGTTATCAGACGGTTTACGCAAAAGAAAACGGATCTGCTGCTGCTCCGACTGCCGGGCTGCACTTTACCGATGAGCTGCTTTCGCGCATATCTGAAAAAGGGATTGATATTGTTGATGTTCTTCTGCATGTGGGACTTGGCACATTTCGCCCGGTTTCCGTCGAAAACGTTGAGGAACATCATATGCACTCGGAACACTACGAGTGCACACAGGATGCGGCGGACAGAATCAATCGCGCACGTGCAAACGGCGGAAGGATAATTGCGGTCGGAACAACAAGCTGCCGCACGCTCGAGAGCATTACCGACGAAAACGGAATTGTTCATCCCGGAAGCGGATCAACCGACATATTCATAACCCCGGGATACAGATTCAAGGCCGTGGATGCACTTATAACAAATTTTCACCTTCCGGAGTCAACGCTTCTGATGCTCATCAGTGCGTTTTCATCCCGTGAAGAGGTGATGCGGATTTATAAACATGCCGTTGAAGAACGTTATCGCTTTTTCTCGTTCGGAGACGCATCATTCTTCATTTAAAAAAGCTTACGCTGAAGTAATTGCAGACTTGATTTTTTATAAACAAACGACAGATAATAATGCCTGGTATATTTCCGGCATTCTTCAACAGGAGTGAAATTAATGGACCAACCCGTAAGATATGAACTTGTAAAAACAGACAGCCGCACCGGCGCACGTCTCGGCAAGCTGCACACGCCTCACGGCGTTATTGATACTCCGTGTTTCATGTGTGTCGGAACGCAGGCGACCGTCAAGGCAATGACGCCCAGAGACTTGAAGGAAATAGGTGCCGGAATCATGCTTTCCAATACCTATCATCTGCACCTTCGTCCGGGTCATGAACTGGTGCGCGAAGCAGGCGGACTGCACGAGTTTTCCCAGTGGCACGGACCAATGTTGACCGACAGCGGTGGATTTCAGGTTTTCAGTCTTGCTTCAATGAACAAAATTCATGAGGAGGGAGTCGAATTCAGCTCTCATATTGACGGCCATAAAATGTTTTTCACACCTGAGTATGTAATGGAAATTGAGCAGGCTCTCGGTGCGGATATTGCAATGGCGTTTGATGAATGCGCACCTGCTGACTGTGACCGCAGCTATACAATAGCTGCCATGAACAGAACACATCGCTGGGCAAAGCGCTGCAAGGAAAGTCACACGCGCGAGGATCAGGCTCTGTTCGGAATCGTGCAGGGAGGCATGTTCGCCGACCTTCGTATTGAAAGCGCAAAGGTATTGAGCGATATGGATTTTCCGGGGTACGGAATCGGAGGACTTTCTGTCGGAGAGCCTAAACCTGTTATGTACGAAATGCTTGAACAGCTTATGCCGCATATGCCGGCAAATAAACCTCATTACCTGATGGGAGTCGGAAGCCCGGATTGCCTGGTTGAAGGTGCAATGCGCGGAATCGACATGTTTGACTGCGTTTTGCAGACGCGCTCCGCCCGTAACGGACTTGCATTCACTTTTAACGGCAAAAAAATGCTTCGCAATGCAGAGTTTGCCCGTGATTTCCGCCCTATCGAAGATGAGTGTGATTGTTATGCCTGCCGTAATTTCAGCCGTGCATATATACGGCATCTCGTTAAGGCCGGGGAGATCCTTGCTGCGCAGCTTATCACAACGCATAATTTGCGGTTTACATATCGTTTGATGGAAAAAATACGCGAGGCAATTCGTGAAGACAGGCTCACTGAGCTTCGAAACGAATTGCTGTTAAGAGGTACATTCAATTGAGCAGCGAAAAAAACTCTGCTTCGTTAAAAACGGAGCAATCCGACGAAGTACGGAAAATTCAGTTTAAGATTTGTTCGGAAAATGAGATGCTGAAATTCGGGCAAACAGTCGCCAAGGAACTCTTCCCGGGGGCGTTTATTGCGATGTTCGGTGATCTCGGAGCCGGAAAAACCACATTTGTGCGCGGCATCGCTGCTGAGCTTCAAATTGACGATATTGCGAGTCCGACGTTTACCATCGTTCGAAGTCACAAAGGCTCCGCGCTTTCACTCGACCATTTTGATGCTTATCGATTGGAAAGCTTTGATGAACTGTTTGCCATAGGCTACCAGGACTACCTTGATTCCGAAAGCGTTATTGTTATGGAATGGTGTGAGAACGTTCCGGAAGCTTTGCCTCGTGAACGACTCGAACTCCATTTGTCCGGCAGCGGTTCGGAGCCGCGCAGCGTTGAGGCGCTTGCTTTCGGTGAAAGATATGAAGCTTTACTGGGCAAGGTTGCCAATACATACGGGAAAGGTTGATATGATTATTCTTGCTGTTTCAACATCCGCAAAATATCCGTCTGCGGCTCTATGCTCGGACTCCGATTCGAGTCGCAGAACCATAATTGTGCAGACAGATGAAAGCGGAAAGCCGCACTCTGTGTCGCTTATGCCGCTGATTGACAGTATGCTCGAAAGAGCCGGTTTACAGCTGTCGGACATTGATCTTTTTGCTGTTGATGTGGGTCCCGGCTCATTTACCGGTGTTCGTATCGGCGTTACAACCGTGAATGCATTTGCATATGCCGAAAAAAAGCCTATTGCAGCTGTCAGCTCGCTTGCCGCACTCCGCCATGCGGCGCAGGGGCGGTTCGGCAACAGGATTCTTTGTATGCTGGATGCGCGGAACGGCAACGGTTATGCTGCTGTTTATGAAGGGGAAGAATGCATCATTCCTCCTTGCGCTTGTGTTCAAAAAGAAATGCTCGATTCACTGTCCGGCACCGAATATATCGTAGTCGGTGATTGCTGTGGTAATCACGACAGCGTCAATGCAGGGCTCGTGATTGCTGAGGTCCTTGCCCGACGTGCTGACGACAGTCTCAAAACCTGCAGTTACGCCGCCCCCATGTATCTGCGCCCGTCCCAAGCCGAGCGCATGGCAAACAGAGCAAATATGTGATACATTGTTAGTAATTTAAACCGTAAGAGAAGCTGCACGCATATGCACGCGGCTTCTCTTGCTTTTTGCAAAGTTTATATGCCGATCATGCACCGGCAGCTTCATCATCATGGTGGTATTTCAAATAGGTTGCACGTCCGCCGCGTATGTGACGCTCTTCGCGGTTTACTTCAAGCACGGCGGCAACCTTTTCAGCCAGTGCTTTATTGATTGTGCGAAGTCGTTCGGTTATATCTTTATGAACGGTTGATTTAGATACGCCGAAAACACCTGCCGCAGCGCGGACAGTCGCACCGGTTTCAATGATATAGTCTGCAATGTTCAGCACCCTTGTTTCTATATAAAGATTCAAATCTTTGCCCTCCGGTTGCTTTTTGATTCCATATTAAGGTATGCAGTTTTACAGTGAAACATACGTTTTTGATTCATTCAGCAGCAACGGCTGACTTCGGGGTGGCAAGAGGCAGGTGCGAAATGCGTAAAAGCATTCAAAAGAACAAAAAACGGCATCCGCCGTTTAAGGCGAATACCGTTTTTGAATTGAGCAAGCCGTAAGCCGAGTTCTGTTTATGTGACCATCTATCTGGATGTGCAGTTACCTGCACACTCAAGCGATTACGGGGAGCGTGACGGACAGCCATTAAATGCTCCCATTTCAATCTTGCTCCGAGTGGGGTTTACATGGCATACCGCGTTACCGAGGTATCGGTGGGCTCTTACCCCGCCTTTCCATCCTTACCGCATTACCGTGCGGCAATACGGCGGTTTATTTCTGTTGCACTTTCCTTGAAGTCGCCTTCACCGGGTGTTACCCGGCACCCTGTCCTGCGGAGCTCGGACTTTCCTCGCGGGCAAATGCCTGCGCGGTCACTTGTCTTACTCAATAATAGTATTATAATGCAAACCCAATGCTGTGTAAAGAACAAAATGAGTTTTTATTCTTCGAAAGCATCCCTGTGGTATCAGTATCTATAACACAAAAGCTTACATGGTAAGGATTCGTCCGCAGTTCTCGCATTCAACAATGCTTGTTTTTCCGGCAACTCTTTTAACAACGGCTGACGGAAGCATCATATAGCATCCGCTGCATTGATTATTGGCAACCTTTGCAACAGGATTGACATAATTCTTTTTGAGTGCAAGATATTTGGACATAAGTTCATCCGGAACATCTCCGCGTTTTTCGGCAATCAAGGCTTCTGCGGCGTCAAGCCTGGGTTTGAATGCATCCTTTTCCGCATCGCAAACGGCACGAACGGCATCATAGTCCTTTTTTGCGCGTCCCGCCTTGGAGTATGCGGAAGAAATGGCCTCGGAAGCTTGATTCAACCATGTTATCATCTCGGCAAGCTCTTTGTGCAAAGCATTTATTTCTTCAAGCAGCTTTTCGATGGATTTTTTTGCTTCCGTTAACTCCGCAGCAGTGCTTTCTTCATCATTTTCCATGATGTCAAGTTCGGATTTTTCAAGATCATAACGTTTTAAAAGCGCGTCAAGCTTTGATGAACATGTTGCAAGTGAACCGTCCTTTGCCCGCATATCCGCATTTATTTTTTCGATGCTCGCTTGCTGTTCTGCAAGAAAGTTATGCAGCTTTGTGCGTTTTTGATATGACGGCGAGGATTTCATTTCCCTCTTCAGTCGTGCGAGAGCAAGCTCTGCCTGCTGATACTCCCAAAGTGCATCCAGTTTATTCATAACAGTTTCATCCTTTCAATAAACTTACCATCCAAAGCCAGTTTTCAGCAATTAATAATCGCTTACTCGGCACACCGCCCGCAAGTGCGGAAAGTCGGCGTGTTTACTTTGGATATCATGTATTCAACGCCTTCCGTATTGCTGCGAAGGTATGCAGCAAGAGGAATAAGCACAGGGTTTTCTGTTTGGTAATGCCCCGCAGCAATAATGTTTAAGTTGAGAACGGAGGCGGCAATTGCATCCGAATGTTTGCATTCTCCGGTTACAAGCACCTGCGCTCCGGCTTCATGTGCCTGCTCATATTCCGCACCTCCGGAACCTCCGATAACGGCGATGCGGCTGACAGGGGTGTTGCTGCCGGATATGCGCGCAACCGTGTTGAGCTTCTTTTGAACCATTGCCGCAAAATCATCCAGCATCATGGTTTCAGGGAGATTGCCGACTCGCATAATGCTGTCTTCTCCGACGGAAATCGTATCTTGCAGCCCGAACAGACGACAAAGCTCTGTATTTACTCCGCCTTCCGCTGCATCAAGGTTTGTATGTGCGGAAAAGAGTGCAATACCGTTGCGGATAAGGGTATAAACAGCCGCCGTTTGAGGGCATTCGGGAGATATACGCTTAACTGCCGAAAAAAGCAGAGGGTGATGCGTTAAAACAAGATCCGCGCCGATTTCGACCGCTTCGAGTGCAACGGCAAGGGTGCAGTCAAGCGCAACAAGCACACGTTTTATCTGCTTTCTGTCCGTGCCGATTATTAATCCGACATTGTCAAACCCAAGCGCCGTCTCTTGCGGCGCGAGCTTATTCATTATATCTATAAAATCATTAAGCAGCATGTTTTGCTCCTTTAATCAATCAGTGTGTTTCGCCGAACAGTCATCATTCCGCCCGTTTAAAAACGCAGAAATCAATCTTGCTGTACTTTCTGCTTCAAAAATGAGTCGCTTCGGTCTGCCGCCCGATAAAGCTGCCCGCTGCAGCTTTTTTTCAATGATGCAAAGATACCGCTGCATCAGCGGCAAAAGCATTGGGTCACGCTTATTAAATGCTTCGGCACCGAATTGAAAAAAACCTTTTTCAAAGCAGTCGGGAAGTTGGCACGGTGCTCCGTTTTTTGCCGAAATCAGCTGATAGTATCTCCCGCTGTCAAAAACAACCGCTTCATCAATTATGCGATAATTGTTTGAGTAAAGATAGCTCCGAAGTTCGGCTTCCCCGCGCATAGGCTGCATAACAATGCACTCAAGCGAACGCGCGAATGAATCAGAGCGTGAAAGTATGGAACGGATAACCTCGCCGCCCATTCCGAGTATAACAGCCTTGTCAGTCTCACCGGCAGAGTATGCCGAAAAACCGTTCGAAATACGGCATTCCATCTTACTTGAAAGTCCGCACACATTCGCAAGCTGTTCGGCTTTTTTGAGGGACGGAGCACTTATGTCGGATGCAATAACTTTTTCAGCAATACCGCGTTGAAGCATTGCAGCCGAAAATCTGCCGTGATCACACCCGATATCAGCAAGTACAGATGTTTTGCCGAGAAGAGCAGCTGCAGCTTCCAGCCTCGGATGCAGCGAAACACTTCGTTTAGTGCTTGGCGATTCCACACATCCACAAAGAGCAGCTGAGTCAAATTCCATAAAACTCCTTTCGCAAACAGCAGGATCCGCATATTAAATGTGAACCCTGCTGAGAAAAAAATGATTCAATAATGACTTTGTTCGGTGCGCTGCAAAATCAGGAATCGGATTCCTCCTCCAAACCGGTTGATGAACATAACGGCATATGACAGTTTCCGCAAACGGGATTATCGCTTTCCAACAGTGTGGAAAGCGGAACCCGCGCATCGCAATATGGGCAGGTAATGCAGCAATCATCATCTCTGCCGTCGCAATTACAATCCTCGCAGTCTTCGTCGCAATAGCAATCATCGCACTCGCCGGGGCAAGAGCAGCCAAAGCATTTGCTGTCATCATCATCGTCATCGCAAGCGAAAAGATCATCATCGTCGTTGATGTCGATTTCGTCATCGTCGTCATCAATGCCGAAAACCAATTCTGCAAAAGCATCCAATGAATCGGAACAGGAATCAACTTCGTCATCAAGCTCACAAATGAGATCGGTGTTGTCGTTGACCTGTACCGCAATACTGTCTATGCAGTCGATCATCGCAAGCAAAAGTTTTGAGGTATCGTCGGAATTCGCCGAAAGCTTCATTCCATCAGCAAGTCCGCGCAGGTAAGCGGACTTTTGAATGATATTTGTTTCGTTTGCCATAGAATTTGAACCTATAACCACCCTGTTAAGCAGAGGCGCGGAGTCTGTTAAGAGCAGTTAACTCAGCAGCGCTCCATGTATTCACCGGTGCGGGTATCAACGCGAATGCGATCGCCTTCGTTAACGAACAGGGGAACAGCAATTTTGTAACCCGTTTCGAGTACGGCGGGCTTGGTGGTTCCGGTCGCGGTGTCACCCTTGAAGCCGGGTTCGGTCTCCGTAACAGTCAGCTCAACAAAATTGGGAGCTGCAACGGAGAATGCATTGCCTTTGTAGAAACGGATGGTGACGTTAGAGTTTTCAACAACGAAGTCGATTGCATCTTCAACCTGCTCATGATTGAGTGCGAGCTGTTCATAGGACTCATTATCCATGAAATAATACAAATCTCCGTCAGTATAGAGATACTGCATTTCGCGGGTTTCGATGTGTGCAGTGGGATACTTGTCGGTGGGGCTGAAGGTTCTTTCGAGAACCGCACCTGTCATGACGTTTTTCAGCCTTGTGCGAACAAATGCCGCACCTTTGCCGGGCTTGACATGCTGAAAATCTGCAATGCTCCAAACCTGTCCGTCTATTTCAACGGTAATGCCTTTTCTGAAATCGCCAGCTAAAATCATGGGAATACCTCCGTGATATAAATTTATAAAGTATGATTGCAATAAACAGGTCCACTCGGAACCTTATCGACCGCCTGCAGGGCGCATATTGCGCTGTTTTGCAGGCGGAAAAATAACTTGGAACATCAAAAGAAGCTTTTACAAGGCTTTCCTGACCTTATCAGAGGATGATGAGCTCCTTTGTGGTTGAACAGAGATTGATGTAACCGGTTTCGGTCAGAACGCAGCAATCTTCGATTCTGACACCGCCGAGTCCTTCAACGTAAATGCCGGGTTCAACGGTGATTGTGCTTCCGGGAACAAGAATATCTGCGGAACGCGGGCTTGCATAGGGACTTTCGTGGATTTCAAGACCGAACCCGTGGCCGAGGCTGTGACCGAAGCACTCGCCGTAACCGTGCGCCGTGATGATATCCCGCGCAGTCTTGTCAAGATCGGCGGCGTTCATATTGGGACGAAGCACTTCAAGGCACTTGAGCTGAGCTTCAAGAACAATGTTGTAAATCTTCACGAGCTCATCGCAGGGTTTGCCGACTGCGAATGTGCGGGTCATATCCGAACAATAACCGTTTACGCGTGCGCCAAAGTCCATAACAACGAAATCACCGTTCTGAATCTTGCGCGGACCGGGATACGCATGGCAAAGCGCACCGTTGGGACCGGAACCGACGATGGTGTCGAATGAATTGTCATCCCCGCCGAACTTGCGAATGAGATAATCGAATTCATTACGAAGTTCAATCTCGGTCATGCCAACCTTTACGTGTTTCAGAACTTCTGCAAAAGCTGCATCCGCAACATTCTGAGCCTTTTGAAGCTCTGCTATCTCCGCAGCATCCTTAACGATTCTGCAATCCGAGATAAGCTTTGATTCGGGCAAAAGTTCAAAGGGCATGCTCTTGAACATGTTAAATTCGGCAACGGTCAGAGCTGCATCTTCATAGGCAACGCGTTTTGCGTCAAATTCTTTAAGAACTTCTTCAACATCGCCCGAACCTATTCCGCGGTTAACCTGACGAACTTCGCAAACTCCGGCGCACTGCTGATTTGCCTGAATGGTATAACGGAAGTCAGTAAGAAGAACGCGACCGTTTTCTGTTACAATAACAACACCGTTGCTGCCGGTGAAGCCGGAGAAATACCTGCGGTTAACAGGTGAGGTGATTATTGCTGCATCGATGTTTTTTTCACGAAGCTTAGCAATGAGTTTGTCGCATCTTTTTTTCATGATGATTTTTCCTTTCTATAAAGATTATCGCTCGACTCTGCGCAAAGCATACTCCAATCAGGCTGATTGCATAAGAGCCGAACCGCCATGGTAAATACAAGCTACACTGTATTGTACCACAACAATGGGTGAATAAACAAGACTTGAGCGACAAAAAAAAGAAAAAAAGTCCGAAATCCGGCTGCAAAGCCGCTCTCGGCATCAAATATATCGTTATTTGCCGTGTCACCCCGTTTATATTCAGACACTCCGTACGGAATTGAGCACAAAATGATACCGAAAAGCAAAGCGGTCTTTTGCGGAATGCGGAGCAATAAAGGGCTGTTGATGAAGATACACAGGATTGTCCCGAGAATTTGCATATATGCCTGAATTTGTGTGTTGTATAATTTTCAAACAACGTGTATAATTCTCCAAAAAGAAGCCGATGACTGATACACACTCACGGCAAAAAACAACAAAACACGAGGATATGAAATTTGGCTATTAAGTACTATGAAAAAATGCCCGTTGTGCCTCTGCGCGGCTTGGTTGTGATGCCCTACACACTGCTGAGCTTTGATGCAGGCAGGGACAAGAGCGTTGCCGCGATCGAAACCGCCGCCGAAAACGATGGGTTGGTGTTTCTTACCGCGCAAAAAGATCCGAAACTTACCGATATAACCGCAAAGCAGCTGTATGAGATCGGCTGCATTTGCAAAATCAAGCAGGTAATTAAACTGCCCGGAGATACTGTCCGCGTCATGGCGGAAGGTGTATGCCGTGCGCTCGTTGACGGTTTCACGGGCGAGGAACCCTTTTTCAGCGCGAACCTTTACAGTTGCGACGATGAAGAGCAAACCGACCCCGAAGCTTCGTCGCTCCGTCCGCTCGTTTCGAAAAAATGCCGCGATTACCTTGAACTGATCGGAGTGAACAGCCTTTCCGAAGCATTTGAGGTTATTGAGAAAAGCTCCGATGATACTGCATATATATTCAGGCTTGCAAACATAACCTTGAAAAAATACGAGGATCGGCAGTGTTTTCTTGAACAGGAGGACAGTGCCTCGCGCTGCATAACGCTTTTGAACATTATTGCACGCGAGCAGGAGTTCACAAAGCTCAGCAAACGCATTGAGGCGAGTGTCAAGCAGCAAATAGAAAAGAATCAAAAGGAATACTTCCTCCGCGAACAGATAAAGGCAATTCGAAAAGAATTGGGTGAGAACGAGGAGACGGAAGCAGATGAGTTTCGTGCAAGACTGAAGAAACGCACGTTTCCCGATGAAATTCGTATCCGACTTGAAAAAGAAATCGACAGGTTCGCAACCCTTCCTGCCGGTTCACATGAAACACCGTCCCTGCGAACTTTCATCGATTGTCTGTTGGACATGCCTTATACCGAGATGAGCGAGGATAATCTTGATATTCAAAATGCGCGCAGGATACTTGACGAGGACCATTACGGGCTTGAAAAAGTCAAACAGCGTATTCTTGAGTATCTTGCAGTTGCGAAACTTACCGGAAAGGTGAACGGTCAGATCATTTGCTTTGCGGGCCCTCCGGGTGTGGGCAAAACATCCATTTCCGCATCAATTGCAAAGGCTTTGGGCCGCAGCTTTGTTCGAATGAGTCTCGGCGGAATCAAGGATGAAGCGGAGATTCGCGGACACAGGCGCACTTATATCGGAGCTATGCCGGGTCGCATTATTTCTGCAATGCGGCAGGCGGGAACCGTAAATCCGGTCATTCTTTTTGATGAAATTGATAAATTATCCCGAGATTACAACGGTGATCCGGCCGCCGCAATTCTTGAAGTGCTTGACGGAGCACAAAACTTTGCTTTCCGCGATCACTTTTTGGAGATGCCGTATGATTTGTCCAAGGTTCTGTTCATAACAACAGCAAACAACCTTGCCGATATCCCCCGCCCGCTTCTGGACAGAATGGAAGTTATAGAGGTTCCGAGTTATCTTGCGACCGAAAAGATCGAAATTGCAAGACAGTATTTGATTCCGAAGCAGCTCGAAAAGCACGGACTGAAGAAGAGCATGCTGACCATCGGGGATGAGGAAATTTCCGAAATTGTCAATTGCTACACACGCGAGGCAGGCGTTCGCAGCCTTGAACGCTGTATTGCCGCAGTTTGCCGAAAGGCTGCCGTTGATATTGCAAACGGAAAAAAACGGATTCGGCTCAGCAAATCGAAAATAAAGGAATATCTCGGTGTGTCTCGGTACAGCTTTGAACCTGCGGATAAGGAGCCTGAAATCGGACTGGTAAACGGACTTGCGTGGACAAGCGTTGGCGGTGAGCTGTTAGAAATTGAGGTTGAAGCGTTGAAAGGCACGGGTCAGCTCCAGCTTACCGGAAGTCTCGGCGATGTTATGCAGGAAAGCGCACGCACTGCTATTACGTGCATCCGCGCACACGCTTCCGAACTGGGACTGAGCGATGATTTCAATCAGCATACGGATATACATATTCATGTTCCGGAAGGTGCCGTTCCAAAGGATGGTCCGTCCGCAGGGATCTCACTCATGACGGCTGTTGCGAGTGCACTGACAGGCATTCCGGTGCGCGCAAGACTTGCAATGACAGGCGAAATCACTCTCAGGGGCCGAGTGCTTGCAATCGGAGGTTTGCGTGAAAAACTGCTTGCTGCAGCACGCGCAGGCATCACAACGGTGCTGCTTCCGGAGCAAAACCGCAAGGATATTGCCGAAGTTCCCAAGGATATTATTGATGCACTGCAAATTGTATTTGTGCATAACGCCGAGGAGGTGCTGAATCAAGCTCTCGTCCATATGCCCGACAGCAAAAAAATCCTTCCCGTGCATGAAGCAATGTTGGTCGGTGCACCTGCGTAAACATACGGACAATATCTAAGTTATCCGCTTTCAAACTGTGAAAAAAAGCTCGTTTTCCACACCGGAAAACGAGCTTTTTTATTGCACAAATAAAAAATATTTACACATGTTTAATTTGAATCATAGCGCCCACTCGGGCAATGCAAAACTTGCACAACAGGCAGCGGGAAAAATCAATCCGATGTGTTGCCCGCATGGGCGATATTGTTCTTGATGTTAATGCTGAGGTTAACTCTAAGCAACAAGCATTTCGCCCAAAAGGCCGAATGCTATGCCGAGAGCAGCGGCAATCAAAATCATTAATATTGGATGAAGTTTTTTTCGGCAGGCAAAGAGTGCAAGCACAAAAACCAATGCGGAACTCACGGTTCGAAACCAGTCCGATGCGGTGGCGGGAAAGCCTGTCGGAGTTGCCGAATTCAAAAAAACGGTTTTGCCGACTGTTAACACGGCGGCTGCAATAAGCCCGATCACCGCCGGCTTCAAGCCGGACATAAGTCCCGCAACTATTTTGCTGCTCTTAAACTTTTTATAGCATCGCGCAATCGCAAGAATAATCAGAAACGACGGAAGCACAACTCCGAGCGTTGCACAGGCTGCCCCTGCTGCCCCGCCGCGGACAGAACCGATATAAGTTGCAATATTGACTGCGAACGGCCCGGGTGTGCTTTCGCTCACGGCAATGAAATTCACAATTTCCTCCGCCGTCAGCCAGCCCTTGCTGAGAACTTCCGTTCTGATAAGCGGGAGCATTGCATATCCGCCGCCGACAGTAAACAAGCCAATCTTGAAAAATGTGAAGAATAATTCGATGAAAATCATTTGCCTTCCCCCGCCTTTCCGTTTTTTGTATTAAATACCAAATGTACAGCAAGGCCGACCGCAGCACAGCCGAGTATGATAAAAATCGTGTTGATGCTTGTAAATGCTGCAACAAAAAAAGCAGCTGCCGCAATGATGTATGACAGGGGTGACTTCGGACATTCTTTATACATTGCCGCAAGTGCGCGGATAATGAGCGCAAGAACTGCGGCGCGAATACCCGTAAATGCATACTGAACGATTTTTATGTGTTCAAACTGTGCAATAGCAAACGACACGGCAAATATGGTTATAAATGACGGAAGAACAACTCCGAGCGTTGCAAAAAGAGCGCCAAAGAAGCCGTCAATTTTGCTGCCGATAAATGTCGCGGCATTCACGGCAATGGGACCGGGCGTTGATTCGGCAATTGCAATTATATCAAGCAAATCTTCATTTGTTGCCCATTGTTTTTTATCTACGATTTCACGTTGTATCAGCGGTATCATTGCATATCCTCCGCCGAAAGTGAAAGCTCCGATTTTGAAAAATGTTGCAAACAAGCCTAAAGCTTTTCTTTTCACAAATTCACCCTCCGTTTTTTAAGATTAACTTATTTATTCAGACGCAGCATAAGTTATTCAGACTTTGCCATGCGTATTTTATCATGCGGCAGAGTTAAAATCAATGCTTTGAATCATACAGTAAAATCTTTATCGAACCGTAGGCGAAATTGTCATTTGGTTATTTGTGCAGACAGCGGCCCGCCGTACTGCGAACCGCTGTTTTTGAAAGGTCTTATTTTTGATTTTGATACCGCAGCCGTGCTGCCGAATTAAAAATCAGCCGATAAGTGCAGCTCGAAGTATCATTATCGCATCGGTAACATTAACGGAACCGTCGCCATTCATATCGCCAAGCGTAAGCTGCTGCGGGGTAAGAGTCACAATTTCCATTCCGCACCGCAATGCAAGCAATGCATCCGAAACAGAAACTATGCCGTCCATATCTATATCACCCTGCTGATACTCCGGTTCATCCGTCGGAACATAACAAAGGCCTGCAACACTCTGATATGTTATGTAATCGCCGCCGGGATAGCCGATATAAACAAGCGTTCCGTTTGCGAGATTGACCTCGAAAAATACGCCTCCGTTATCATCGGATTTCATCCAATACATTTTGCCGTTTGAAGGACAGAACACCATGGACTGTTCATGGTTGATATCCGAAACGGTTGTATGTGCAATTTTTGTGCAGTTTGCATTGGTTTTGTCAACGGAGCAGAAATAGCCGAACATATCGATTCCGTAAAGTCTGCCGTCCGCCGTGCATTCAAGAACCGAAAGGTATCGGTTTGTTTCACCGATAAGGTTGAAGCTCAGAGTTTGTGGGTTTACCGTATAAATCCCGAAATACAATGAGTAAATAGTTGCGTTGGTTGCCATCATGCAGTAAATCAGTCCGGTTTCGGGATCATAGGTCATATCGCGGCAATAGTAGTATGACCAAAGGTTTGTTGTACGTCTTTCGAAGGTTTCGCCGTCGATAATAACGAAATCATACCCCGTGTTTTCGGTTTCACTCTTTGCGAAACCGTAAAAATCGCCTTCCACATAACACATTGCGGTGAGCGGTTCAAGTCCTGTTTGTGCATCCACAAGGTTGAAGTCGGAAACATCATCCGCCGAAAAATTAACGATGCCGTTTGCACTTGAGTACATTCTGTAACCGTACAGGACGGGCACTGCGGGATTTGCACTTGCGACCGTCACGGTGCAGGTATCGCTGAATTCGCCCGTTCCGTCGTAAACGGTTATTTGCGCAGTTCCTTCACTGCCTGTGATAAGCGTGCCGTCGGGATTGATGCGTGCAACGGACAAATCCGAAGACGTGTATGTAACGTTTTGAATGGTTGCATTTGACGGGAAAACCTGCGGCTGGAATGTGTGAGTGCTTCCAAGGTCAAGCTCCAGTGCATCGATTCCGATACTGATACCCGTCGTCGGTACGAATCCGGTCATATCCCGACGCTCATAAAGGCGGATATTGCATTGCTGATAAGCGTTGAAGCAATCAAAATAAGTCTCATCGCCGTTTACGCGATAGAGGATGTAGCCCACACCGGTGGTCACATTGTGCATGACAGGTTCATCGCCGATGCTGCTGTCGTCGTTGGTATGAATTATGTGCTCCCAGCGATGCTGAGTTGCTGCGCTTGTTTTAAGCGTGTTCGAAAGCTTTGCAAGGTATTCGCCCGACTCAGCATTGCGAACGGTGTAGCCCGATTCGGAACTGCCGTTAAACTGCCAAAGCACGGAATCGTTCACTCCGCTTACAACATAGTCACCTGCAACTCCGACTTCAACAGGCACCAAGCCTTCCCCGTCGGGCATCGCTGTTCCGGAAACAGCAAAATTGCTGCCGGTCTGTCGGCTTATCATAAGGTAAACCCCGCCGTCGGTGGGTTGGTCAACAAGCACGTAAGTGTGCCCGCTGTCGTTTGCGGCAGGCTGTGCAATGACTTGCAAACAAGCGAAAAGCATGGTTGCTGCAACAAAAAAAGCTGCAAAACGTGTCAAAGATTTGTTTCTCATTTGTTTTCTCCGCATCATGATATTATCCGTTATATTATACACGGATTTTCGATTGTTATTGTAGCTTTAAAGTTGGCAAATGTCAAGCAAGAATTTGTCGGAATAATGTTGATTCAGTTTTCAAATGATTGCAATATACTTTGTTGAATGCCTTGACAGCCGCCTGCGAGCCTGATAAAATAACTCCAATCTTTAAGGCGATCCCGTGAGGTCGCGTTGACACCTTGATGTCGGCAAGATTTGCAACTCAATATTCTCTGCGTTTTCAGCGTGAATTCGTGGGTTTTAATTGTGCTGTCCTGCCGCATGCGGCAGGATTCATTCTTGCAGAAACCGAAGGAGGCACACCAAATGCTGTCTGAAAACAAAACTGTGCGAAAAAACGCCGAATATCCAAACAACAGAATTGACTGTTGCGGCATTTCCGATTCGAAATCGAATACATATTCGAATTCAGTATCTCCTTCCGATGTTCATTCAGTGAAAAAATCCAATATTTCTTCGGATACTGTTCTTGTTCCCGGATTCGTTGATGTTCATGTTCATCTTCGCGAACCGGGTTTTTCATATAAAGAAACTGTCAAGACGGGAACGCTTGCCGCCGCAAACGGAGGGTATGCTGCGATTTGCACAATGCCGAACCTTGATCCGGTGCCTGACAGCATCGAACACCTTGAAAGGCAGCTTGAAATCATTCGTCGTGATGCCTGCATTCCCGTTTATCCGTACGGTGCAATAACAATCGGTGAAAACGGTCGGGAACTTTCCGATATGGACGCACTTGCCCCGTATGTCGTTGCGTTTTCGGATGACGGAAAAGGCGTTCAGAATGAAGAAATTATGCTTGCAGCAATGAAAAAGGCAAAAAAACTTCACAAGATTATTGCTGCTCACTGCGAAGACAACAGTCTTGTTCGCGGTGGATGCATTCATGACGGGAACTACGCCGACAGGCATTCCCTGCCCGGAATATGCAGTGAAAGCGAATGGCGCCCTATTGCACGCGATATTGAGCTTGTCCGTAAGAGCGGATGTCCATACCATGTTTGCCATGTTTCGACAAAGGAGTCCGTTAATCTTATCCGTAAGGCAAAATCTGAAGGCCTCGACATAACATGTGAAACTGCACCGCATTATCTTGTTCTGTGTGATGAAGATCTTGTTGACAGCGGAAGCTTCAAAATGAACCCTCCGATTCGTTCCGAAGCGGACAGAGATGCACTCATTGAAGGCATACTTGACGGCACGATTGACATGATCGCAACCGATCATGCGCCGCATTCGGAAAAAGAAAAGTCAGGCGGACTGCGCAGCAGTCTGAATGGAATTGTGGGACTTGAAACCGCCTTTCCGGTGTTGTACACTCGGCTCGTGCGCAGAGGAATACTGTCACTGAATAAACTTGTTGAACTGATGAGCACCGCGCCCGCCCGCAGATTCGGCATAGATATTGGAAACAGTACTGCCGAATTTGAAATCTCCACCCCCTATATCGTTGATTCCGCCGAATTTCTGTCTCTCGGGAAAGCATCCCCCTTTGTCGGCATGCAGGTTTTCGGCAAATGTATAAAAACAACCCGCAATGGGAAAACAGTTAAGGAAGATAAGGTTAATTGAGGAGTAATTTGCTTTTGCGCGACGGCCTGATTAATCGGCGACAATACGATTAATGAACACTGAATATAGGAAAGGAACTTGAACATGATTCAATCACTCTTTCAGATTGTTTCAAACGAGTGCATAGCACGTAATACGTATAAAATGGTGCTTTCGGGTGATGTATCGTCAATAAATCGACCCGGACAATTTGTGAACATAAAGCTTAAAGGCTTTTTCCTGCGGCGTCCGATTTCCGTCTGCGATATTGACCGGAGTGAAAACACGCTGACGATTGTTTACAAAGTTGTCGGCAAAGGCACGGAGTTCATGAGCCGCCTGCCGATGAATGAACAGCTGGATGTTTTGGCCGGTCTCGGAAACGGTTATGATACTTCACTCTGCGGTGAGCACCCGCTCCTTATAGGCGGCGGAGCAGGTGTCCCTCCAATGTTCCTGCTTGCTAAGCAACTGATTTCGGAAGGGAAAATACCGATGGTTATAGCGGGTTTCAACACATTTGACGAATGCTTCTTTGAAGATGAATTCAAAAAAATCGGAGCAAGGATCATTATTGCAACAGCGGACGGAAGCTGCGGAGTGAAAGGGTTTGTTACCGATGCAATGCGCTGTTTTAATGCCGAAAGCAATGACGGCATCACTGCTTACACTGATTACTGTGTGTGCGGTCCTGAACCGATGCTGAAGGCAGTGTTTGATATTGCGGAAACAAGTGGACAATTGAGTTTTGAGGAGCGCATGGGCTGCGGCTTCGGCGCATGTATGGGTTGCAGCTGCAAAACAAAATACGGTTCGAAGAGAATCTGCAAAGACGGCCCCGTTTTGGTCTCCGAGGAGGTAATATGGTGATGAGCGGCAAAATACAGGACAGAATGAGTATAAGTTTTAACAAATCCCTTGTAATGAATGAGCTCCCAAGCGGTGATGCGCTCAAAGTTCGTCTCGGAGATTGGCTGCTTGACAACCCTGTCATTCCCGCAAGCGGAACATTCGGCTACGGTTACGAGTTTGCGGAGCTTTACGACATCAATTGTCTCGGCACGTTTTCATTTAAAGGGACAACACTTGAACCGCGTTTCGGCAACCCCACTCCGCGAATTGCAGAATGTCCGGCGGGCATAATCAACTCCATAGGCTTGCAAAATCCCGGAGTTGACGCAGTAATAAACAACGAGCTTCCGCGGCTCAAAAGATGCTTTTCGAAACAGGTGATAGCAAATGTCAGCGGATTTTCAATCCATGAGTATACGGAAGTCGCGGCACGTTTCAACGAATGTGAGCAAGTCGGCATTATCGAAGTCAATATCAGCTGCCCGAATGTTCACAACGGCGGAATGAGCTTCGGAACAACATGCGACGCTGCTGCCGAAGTTACAAAAGCAGTCAAAGCCGTTGTGCAAAAGCCGATATTTATTAAGCTCAGTCCGAATGTTACGGATATTGTGTCCATTGCAAAAGCCTGCGAGGATGCCGGTGCGGACGGACTCAGCCTTATCAACACACTCATGGGGATGCGAATCGATTTGCACAGGCGGACACCTGTAATCGCAAACAAAAAAGGCGGTTTTTCGGGCAGTGCTATTTTTCCCGTTGCATTGAAAACGGTTTATGATGTTTATGAAGCGGTGAAAATCCCGATAATGGGTATAGGCGGGGTATCAAGCGCAGATGATGTGCTTGAAATGATGCTTGCAGGTGCCGCCGCAGTTCAAATCGGTGCAGCCAACCTTATCGAACCTTATATATGCCGCGATATAATTCGCGAGCTGCCGTCAACAATGAAAAAATACGGAATAAATAAACTTGAAGATATCATCGGAGGAGCACATAATGGGTAAAGACGTAATCATTGCCTGCGATTTTGCAGAAAAAACTGAAGTGCTGGATTTCCTTTCCGCATTTACGGACAGAAAGCCTTTTATTAAAATCGGTATGGAACTCTTTTATGCCGAAGGCGCGGATATTGTTCGCGAGCTTAAACGGCGCGGACACAAGATTTTCCTTGATCTTAAACTTCACGATATTCCAAACACCGTCAAAAAAACAATGCGTGTTCTGTCCGCCCTTGATATTGACATGTGCAACGTTCATGCAGGCGGCACGATTGCAATGATGCAGGCGGCAAAAGAAGGTTTGACACGCGAAGACGGAACACGCCCGCTTTTGATTGCGGTAACTCAGCTTACTTCAACCGACTCGAACAGTTTAAAAAAAGAATTGCTTATTGATAAACCTATGGATGAGGTTGTGGCATGTTATGCAAAAAATGCTGAAATTGCGGGATTGGACGGGGTTGTTTGTTCTCCGCTTGAATCAGGAAGAATTCACGCTGTTTGCGGAAATGGTTTTCTGACAGTAACTCCCGGAGTGCGCTTTGCGGATGGCGCGGTCGGAGATCAAAAGCGTGTTGCAACCCCCGCGGATGCCAAAGCACTCGGATCGGATTACATTGTTGTGGGTCGGCCGATTACAGCCGCAGCGGATCCGGTTGCTGCATATGAACGCTGCCTGAACGATTTTGTCGGCTGAACTGATGCTTTATAAGTTCGACAGGTATTACTCTTAAAATCAGTATACACTAACAGGAAAGGACAGTTTATACACATGGATAATAAAACGGATTGCACAAACAGGGCAGCTGTAGTTGCGGACGATCTGCTTTCGATCGGAGCAGTTTTTCTGAGTCCGGACAAGCCGTTCACATGGGCAAGCGGAATTAAAAGCCCGATTTATTGCGATAACAGATTGACTTTAACAGCACCCGATGTTCGAAACAACATTGAAAACTCTCTTGCAGAAATAATTCGCACCGACTATCCCGAGGCAGAGGTTCTCATGGGAACAAGCACGGCCGGAATTGCACACGCTGCAATAACGGGGCATATTCTGGGATTGCCCATGGGCTACGTTCGCAGTTCTGCCAAGGATCACGGCAGGGGTAATCAAATTGAGGGCAAGCTTGAAGCAGGACAAAAGGTCGTTGTGGTTGAAGATCTGATTTCAACAGGCGGCAGCGTTATTGATGTTGTTGAAGCTTTGCGCGAAGCGGGGGCGGAGGTGCTCGGCATTGTCAGTATTTTTACATACGGAATGCAAAAATCAATTAACAGGCTTGCAGATGCAAAAGTTAAAAACATCAGCCTTACCGATTTTGATACTGTCGTTCATGTTGCGGCAGAAAAAAACATCATTAAACCCGGGGACATTGCAAGGCTTATTGCTTTTCGCAACAACCCGTCAGATATTTCATGGATAAACGGAGGAAATAACTAATATGAAAAACCTTATCGACATTCTCGATCTTTCCACTGCGGAAATTGATGAAATGATTGCGGTTGCAAACAACATCATTGAACACCCTGAGCTTTATCGCGAAGCATGCAAATACAAGACTCTTGCAACTCTGTTCTTTGAACCCAGCACACGCACCCGTCTTTCCTTTGAAGCTGCAATGCTTGAACTCGGCGGAAGGGTTCTCGGTTTCTCCGAAGCAAGCTCGAGTTCCGCTGCAAAGGGCGAAAGCGTCGGCGACACCGTTGCGGTTGTAAGCGGTTATTCCGATATAATTGCAATGCGTCACCCGAAAGAAGGCGCACCTCTTGTTGCAGCAGCGAAAGCCACCGTCCCGATTATCAATGCAGGTGACGGCGGGCACAACCATCCGACGCAGACTCTCACCGACCTTTTGACAATTAAGCGCGAAAAGGGTCATTTTGATAATCTCACAATAGGTGTATGCGGTGATTTGAAGTTTGGACGTACGGTGCATTCACTGATTGCTGCAATGAGCCGCTATGAGGGAATCAAGTTCGTCTTGATTTCTCCGGAAGAGTTGAAAGTTCCAAGCTACGTAAAAAATGCATATATCAAAAACAAAGGTATTCCGTATGAGCAAACCACAACTCTTGACGGTGTTATGGACAAGCTTGATGTTCTTTATATGACGAGAGTCCAACGTGAACGATTCTTCAATGAGGAGGACTACCTGCGACTTAAGGATTGCTACATTCTTACGCCGGAAAAAATGGCTCTTGCGAAGCATGACCTTATAGTTTTGCATCCCCTGCCCCGTGTTAACGAGATTTCCGTCGCGGTTGACGACGACCCGCGCGCGTGTTATTTCCGTCAGGCACGCTACGGCAAATTTATCCGTATGGCACTCATCATGAAACTGCTTGACATCGCCGTCGAAGTCTGAACAATGAAAAATGGATTTTGAAAGGAGCAAACAATGAATATTGACGCAATCAGAAACGGTATCGTTATCGACCATATCACCGCAGGCAAGGCTATGCAGGTTTACAACATGTTGAATCTGGACAAGCTTGATTGTCAGGTCGCGATTATACGCAATGCTGCAAGCACGCGCACGGGAACAAAAGACATTATCAAAATTGCATCCGACAAGGATCTCGATCTCGGTGTTCTGAGCTTCGTTTGTCCCACGGCAACGATAAATGTAATCCGTGACGGAAGAGTTCTTGAAAAACGCAATGTTGAACTGCCCGAAAAAATCGTTGACATTCTTAAATGCAAAAACCCGCGCTGCATTACCACCACCGAACAGGAAATTCATCACGTTTTTGTGCTTACGGATGCGGAAAAAGGCGAGTATCGCTGCATGTACTGCGACACGAAAGCTTCCAATTAACTGTTAATCATCGAAAGTTTGAACCGTGTTAATACTAATCACGGTGAATAAGTGAACAAAAGACTGCAAAACTCATCACATGGTTTTGCAGTCTTTTGTTGTTTACGATCGTTTCCGAAATTCTATTAATGGCTGTTGCGAATTAACCTTCAATCAAAGGTCAAACAGATAACAATCGGTTGTTCGAGGTCGGTTTTCATTTCATTCCCCCGGCTCTTCCGGCGTCACGGGAGGTTCGGTGGGAGCTTCCGTAGGCTCGGGTGCGGGTTCTTCCGTCGGAGGTTCGGGTTCATCGGTCGGCACATCCGTCACAACAGGTTCATCGGTCGGCGAATCCGTTATGGGTTCCGTCGGTTCGTCTCCGGGTGTGGGGCGGACGATCGGTTCATCTGTTGAAGGTGCCGTTGTCGGTGTTGCGGGCGGATTTGTCGGTCTGCCGCCTCCGCCGGGCGTTGTTGTGGCCGGTGCGGGTATCTGCGTTTTGGGTGCACCGGTAACCGGTGCCGAAGTAGGCGCGCCGGAAACAGGTGCGGACGTGCGGAAATCTCCGGGGCCCGGTGTGCCGTTAGGATTTTTTGTTATCCCGGGCTGAGCCGTTGAATCCGTGTCTTTTCCGTCGATCCGCGGAGTCGGCGTGCCGCCTTCCGGAATAGCGGTACCGCTCAAGGTCGGCTGTTCGCTCGGTGTCGGGTTCGAATCATGTTTCTTATTTACAGCAGCTGTTTTGGCCATTGAAACAAGACTTACAACAAGCAGAACACCTGCTATTGCAAACAGAATCACGCCGACAGTTCGACGCGAAAACGGAACAAACAGGCTGCGGATTTTTCCGCCGAAACCGGATGCGTTTGAAACAACCCGATTTTTTGATTCAACGGAATCCGAATCATCATAGTCGCGATCATAATCCGCGATGTCGCTTTCGAACGCATCCAAAAGCGCGTCACTGTAGTTATTTCCGACAGTTCCGGATTTGTCGGATGTATACTGCTGTTCGGTCAATTCGGCATTTCGGCTCTCGACGGAATCGAAAAATGCATTCATTTTTTTGTCCAACTCGGCGGAAGGTGTTATCTCAACCGAAGGATCTTCGGCTATTGCACCTTCGTTTGCAGCTTTTTGCAAAGCCTGTTTCAATGTTTTGTCTTGTTCTTTCATTTGTCGGAACCTCCGTCATTGTTGATTGCATATCTGAGTGCGGCAAGTGCATAACGGATTTTTGCCGACATCTCGGGTTGAGTCACCCGGAACAATTCGGCTGTATCCTGAACAGGCAATTCACAGCAATACCTCAAAAAAAGGATCTCACGTTGTGAATCATCGAGTTTTGATACCGCAGCCGCTGCCCTGTCGACCGAAAACTCATCAAAGTCAAGTTCCGATGCACTCAAAACTCCAAGATCGTTCACTGCATTCATACCGTCGATGCGTGCTGTGCTGCCGTCATTGTATCTTTCTGCGATGTTGGCTGCGCAATGCTTTGCGCAAACGGCAATATAGCTCCGTAAAACTTCGTCGGAATCAATGCGGCACAAGGAATCCGCCGTGCGGTATATGAAGCGGAAAGTTTCCTGTACTGCAAGCTCGGAATCATGTCTGCTGCGCAAAATATCGTAGCAAATCCCAAGCACAGTTCTGCCGTATTTATCATACAGCTCTTTCAGCAGGCTGCTGCGATTTTCCGATGAGCCTGCATTTGTTGAACAAATAAGCATTTAAGTTCGTTTCCCTTGCTCTTTTTTTTGCACATGAAGCGCATGCAAATGTACCGAAATAAATTCTATCATTTTTTTCGCCTGGACGCAAGGGAATATGCGTTTTTTTTAGATTATTTTTCAGCTTCCTGTTTCAACTCGTCCTGAACGATATTGGTGACCCATTTCCCGCTTTTCAGCAGAATATAGCCGAATACACATTTTATCAATTCCAATCCGTTGCAGATTGCAAAAAGAGCAAGCACGGGCAAATCCGTGAAGCGGCTGAGCACGTAAGCCACCGGTATGCTTATGCACCACATATAACAGCTGTCAAACAACAGCGTAATCTTTGTTTGTCCGCCTGAACGCAGGGTGAAATAGCATGCGTGCGTGAATGCGCTGAACGGCATGATGCAGGCTGATACGAGAAGGAATGACGTTGAAAGCTGCTTTACTTCATGTGTTGTGTTATAGAGTTCGGGTATAAACCGCGATGCCAGTGCGAGCAATCCGCCGAAAACAAAACAGCTCACAACGCTCAGCGCAATAATCTTCCGATCCGTATCCTTGGCTTCTTCCAGCTTATTCGCTCCAAGCAGGTTGCCGACGATGATTCCGATGGAGCTGCCGATTGACATAAATACTACATTAAAAAGGTTTGAAACCGTTGAAGTTATGTTGACTGCTGCAACCGCCGCAAGTCCGCGAACGGAATAACGCTGGTTCATTACCGAAACACCTGCCGACCACAAAGCCTCGTTTGCAAGCAGAGGAGTTCCTTTAAAAACTATGTCTTTTGCAAGTCGTTTCGGCAAATACAAAGACCGATACACGCCCTTGAAAAACGGGAATCGGGCAGTGTGTGTATGCGCCCAAAGCATCATAATTGCAAGCTCGACAAAGCGCGAAAGCACGGTTGCAATTGCCGCACCCTCAACACCAAGCTTCGGGAAACCCAGCTTTCCGAAAATCAGAAGCCAGTTAAACACAAGGTTCACAAGCACAGCCGCACCGCTGCCAATCATGGGAACTACGGTTTCGCCTGTTTCACGCAAACTTGACGCATAACATTGCGAAAGGGCATACGGAACAAGGCCGAAAAGCATAACTCTGATATATGTTCTTCCGCTTGCGAGCGTCAGAGCCAGATCGCCTTCCTCGCTGCCCTCGTGTAAAAACAGATTTATCAGCGGTGCATCCAAGAAGCTCAGCAGAGCAACGGACAAACAGCAAACGATGATGCAGACAATGAGCTTGAAGCGAAAGACATAACGAATACCGTCATTATCTCTTTTCCCCGCGAACTGCGCGCCGAAAATACCTGCCCCGGACAGACCTCCGAATATGCAGAGATTAAAAACGAATATCAATTGGTTAGCAATCGCAACACCGCTCATTTGCTCCGTGCCTATTCTTCCGACCATTAAGTTGTCCAGCACGCCTACGAATTGGGTGATTCCGTTCTGCGCCATTACAGGCAGGGCAATCGCAAGAACTGCGGCATAGAATGCTTTGTTGCCCACAAAACGTTTAATGAATGATGATTTTTCTTTCAATTTAAACTCCTTTCACAATAACTGTCCGCCGTATTCAACGAACACTGCTGAAAATGCCGGCAAAGTCGCCCGTACGGACAACAGAGCTATTCAGCAATTCGATCGGAACAAAAACTCGTCCGCCGGTTGACGAACGAGTTCTGTATGCAATTACGATGGTGTCGCCCATATGCACGACAATATTGCCGTGCGAACATCGTATGTCGTCCGTACGGGCGAGCAGCGAGTCAATCTGCTGAAATCATTTGCATCCGTAAATCAATTTTCAGCATTTGTTTGCAGCAATAACCGATTCAACTTTAGCTGCAACATTGGCAGCTGTAAATCCGAAATGCTTGAACAGAACATCGCCGGGAGCAGAAGCTCCAAAGCCTTCCATTGAAACAATTTCTCCATCCAAACCGACAAGCTTGTACATGCTCATGCCGCCGAGTGCTTCAACCGCAACTCTTGAACGTACTGCTTTGGGGAGTACTGTTTCACGATAGGCTTCATCCTGTTCAAAAAACAGCTCCATGCAGGGCATCGAAACAACGCGTACATTCTTCCCTTCTGCTTCAAGCAGTTTTTTTGCTTCAAGCGCAGTATCAACTTCGCTGCCGGAAGCAATCAGAATTGCATCAAGCTTCTTTTCTGCATATTCGTGACCGATTACATATCCGCCCTTCATTGCCGATTTGCCGGAACCATCGAGTTGCGGCAAATTCTGGCGGGAAAGCGCAATAACAGAGGGAGCCGCCAACCTGAGCGCACTGAGGTATGCTGCCGCTGTCTCTCTGCCGTCCGCAGGACGGAAAACATATGTGTTCGGCTCTGCGCGGAACATATCCAGCTGTTCTATCGGCTGATGTGTGGGACCGTCTTCTCCGACGCCGATGCTGTCATGTGTCATAATGTAAAGCACACGCTGCTTCATCAGTGCGGAAAGACGCACTGCGGGCTTAAGGTAATCGGAAAAAACAAGGAAAGTTGCACAGAAAGGCATCAAACCGCCGTAAAGCGAAATGCCGTTGCAGATTGCTGCCATAGCAAATTCACGAACACCAAAGTGGATATTCTTTCCCTGCGGTGTTTCTCTGCCGAAAAACTCGAATCCTTTCAGTTCTGTATTGTTGGACGGTGCAAGATCCGCACTGCCGCCGAACATGGACGGGAAATACTTCACAAGTCTGTTGAGCACAGTACCGGAGCAGGACCGTGTCGCTGTTTTTTTGTTTTCGAACTCGAAAATGCTATCATCGTTATAAAGTTCTTCCGGCAATTCTGCGGAGTTCCAGCGGAGCAGCTCGGCATAGAGTTCCGGGTAACGACGCTCATATTCTGCAATCATCGAATTGTAGGCATTTTCACGCTCGCGATTATTTGCCGCAAAGTCGGCAAGATAGTCATAAACCTCGGCAGGCACGGTGAAAGGTTCATAATCCCATCCGATGGATTTTTTCCATTCGGAAATATTCTCTTCGCCCAAAGGTGAACCGTGAGAGGAGGCACTTCCCTGCTTGGGTGTGCCCTGTGCAATGTTCGTCCTGACAATGATGAGCGAGGGCTTTTTGTTTTCATTCTTCGCGCTTTCAAGAGCATCGGCGATAAGCGTCATGTTTTCACCGTCATCAACGCTGATTACCTGCCAACCGTAGCTCTCAAAACGTTTACGGACGTCTTCGCAGAAGGTAATGTCCGTGCTGCCTTCAATAGTTATCCTGTTGCTGTCATAAAGCGCAATCAGCTTGCCAAGCTCCAGCGTCCCTGCAAGAGATGCTGCTTCCGAAGCAACGCCTTCCATCATGCAGCCGTCACCCATGAGCACGTATGTGTTATTGTCATATACACGGAATTCATCGCGGTTGAATACCGAAGCGAGATGCTTCTCTGCCATCGCCATGCCGACAGCCATTGCAAATCCCTGTCCGAGCGGGCCGGTTGTGGCTTCGATTCCCGCAATGTTGCCGTACTCGGGATGCCCTGCCGTTTTGCTGCCGAGCTGACGGAAATTTTTGATGTCGTCAATTGATACATCATAGCCGAAAAGGTGAAGAAGCGAATACTCAAGCATGGATGCATGACCTGCGCTCAAAACAAATCTGTCACGGCCGCGCCATGAAGGATTTGCGGGGTTGTGCCGCATTTGCTTGAAAACGGAAAGAGCCATCGGTGCTGCACCGATAGCAAGTCCCGGATGTCCGCTGTTCGCTTTTTGAACAGCATCTGCAACGAGAGTGCGGATTGTGTTTACTGTAAGCCTGTCAAAGTTAGTACTCATGCTTTCGTGTCTCCGTGTCATGTTTTTACGTCGCATTCTGCGGCAATTATAATTATACAGCCGTTTTCGCGCCTTTACAACCGAATTTGCGATATATTTATTTGAATATCGAACGCATTACGGTCAAAGTACGTATATATTTCAAAGATAAGTGCTTTAAAGATTTATGTGACCGTTAATTCCGACTTTAACGGAAAGAGCATTATTCTGCTTCCTTTGCGCAGGCTCGGATTTCTCATGGAAAAAAGTCTTGTTTTGTTGTATAATAGAAACAGTCAAACAAAAGATTCGGGGTGAATCCGTGAAATGAAAAAAAACAGGGGCTCAAATCATTCTTTGCAGAAAAAAGCTTCAGCGGCTGTCGGCAGCTGCCTTCGGTCGGTGCGCCTTCCCGCACTGCTTGTTCTGTTTTTAATACTGTTTTCATTTATTTTTATAAATACAAACTATCGGAATATTGATATTTCGGCTTTGCCGAACGCGGCTGCAAGTCCCGACAATGACCTTTCGTTTTTCGATACGATGCCTGCAACGCCTGCACCAAACAATGCGGGTTTGGTGTATCAAAGCAAATACGAAATAGTTCCGGGCAAGGTATACAAACTCGGAGATTGTGACAAACATGTAAGCGATATGCAGCAAAGACTTATGCTGCTTGGGTATCTGCCTTCCGATGAACCTTCGGATGTTTTTAACAAACCGCTCGAACAAGCCGTTAAACTTTTCCAGCGTGCGAATCATTTGGCACAAAGTGGTGAGGCAGATGAGACTCTTCTCCGTCTGCTGTATTCGGATGCACCTGCCGAATATGTTATTGAATACGGCAACGTCGGAAACGATGTTCGCATGCTTCAGGAACGTCTGATGCAGCTCGGATACTATTCCGAAAAAACCAATGGTTATTTCGGAACGGCAACGCAGACTGCTGTTGAGCAATTTCGGCTGAGCAACAACCTGCCCGAAAGCAGCGTTGTGGACACCGAAGCTTTTAATCTGATTTTTTCCGCTTATGCTGTGGATGACGGCAATCTTCCTTTCGAGACCGGTGAACCGTATTATACCGTTTCCCCCGCTCCCTCCCCGGTGACGTCATCATTGCCGATGCCTGCTGTTTCTCCGACACCCACACTGCCGCCCGCGCCGACATCAACGCCGTCGCCGAAACCAACTGCAATTGCAACTGCGTCCGCCGCACCGACAGCAACGCCGACACCGTCGCCGAGACCCACACCGACGCCAAAGCCGACGCCGACACCAAGTCCGACACCGTCGCCTGTGCCAACCCCGACAGCAGCACCCGCGCCGTCACAAGGGCTTGAACAATTCATAGATGCGTTGTATTCGCAACTTGGCAAGCCGTATGTGTTCGGCAGCTCAGGTCCTGATTCGTTTGACTGTTCCGGGCTTGTTTACTACTGTCTGCGTCAGGCAGGACTGAACATAGGCAGACTTAACGCCGCCGGTTATTCAAACTATGCCGGATGGCAGCGAATCGACGGCAAAGAAAACCTTATTCGCGGAGATCTCGTTTTCTTTTATGATGATGCTTATTCCCGAATTTCGCATGTAGGCGTTTATCTCGGAAACAACAGTTTTCTCCATGCTTCCGCAACAGCGGGTTCGGTTGTGATTTCCAATGCAGGCAATTGGTTCAATACTCATTTGGCATGGGGCAGGCGGGTTTTTTAAGTTCCGACAGTTGTTCCGCAACTGTAATATCGACATGAAAAAACAATCCCTCCTCGGCGTGAAATGAATGTTCGGGGGTTGATTAAAATCAAAGAAGATGTTATACTTGCTTAAAGAAGCACACAGTCAGCTTCTGTCTGTTTTTTGTGTGCATAACGTTGATGAGGAATATTTAATATCGGAGGTATTCATGAACACGGCATTCACCGAAAAAGAACTCAATGAAAACTATCTTTTCCTTACCCAACTTGCAAAAACTTTCCCGACAGTCGAATACGCAATGACCGAGATCGTTAACCTGAGCTCAATTCTTGCGCTGCCGAAACCGACGGAGCATTTCATGAGCGATCTTCATGGTCAGGGTGATGCATTCGAACACATTTTGAACAATGCATCGGGCGTTATTCGTCGTGAAATTGAACGACTTTTTGTTGACAGGCTCAGCTATGACGAGCGTGAAACCCTTGCTACGATTGTGTATTATCCTAAACAGAAAATTAAGCTTGAACTCGAAAACGTTGAGGATACCGATGCATGGTACAGGGCAACGCTGCGCAACCTCATCGTTCTCGGGCGCAAAATCAGCAGCAAGTACACCCGTTCGAGGCTGCGCAAAACGCTTGACCCCCGATTTTCTTATATCATCGAAGAACTCCTCACTGCCCGCGTAAATTTCCACGATCTTGACGGCTACTACGACGAGATTTTTGACTCCATCATCCGCCACGATTACGCTGAGCGCGTAATTGTTGCTCTTACTGATGCCATCAAAAAGCTTGCTGTAGATAAACTTCATATCGTGGGAGATATTTACGACCGCGGAACAGAGCCTCATCGTATCCTCGACCTGCTTTTAAAGCATCCGTCCGTTGATATTCAGTGGGGTAACCATGATATCCTTTGGATGGGCGCAGCGCTCGGCGAAAAAACATGTATTGCCGGCGTGTTGACGAACAGTTTCCGCCACGGCAATCTGGACCTTATCGAGAACGTCTACGGAATCAATCTGCGTCACCTGCTGATGTTTGCACAAAGCACATATAAGAGCGCGCTGCATTTTCGTCCGCGCAAGACTTCATCGGAAGCATACTACGATAATCCCGAAGTCAATATCCGCGCAAAGCTGCATAAGGCGATTTTCGTTATCATGCATAAACTCGAGGGGCAGCTCATAATGCGAAACCCGAACTATAAGCTTGACCATCGCCTGTTTTTGGACACGATCGACAGAGTGAACAGCACAGTCACGATTGACGGCATCACTTATCCCATCAAGGATGCAGATTTCCCGACAATCAACCCGGATGATCCGTATACCCTGTCCGATGAAGAGGAAACCATAATCAACGAGCTGCGCGATTCTTTCCTCAACAGTCCGACCCTGCAAAAACACATCAAGTTCTTTATCGACAAAGGCGAACTCTATCGCATTGAGAACAACAACCTGATGTTCCACGCACTTGTTCCGCTTAATGAGGACGGCAGTTTTAAAGCTGTCGATTTCGGCGACGGCGTTCCCCGCAGCGGCAAGCAGATGTTCGATTATATTGATGCTGAGGTAAAGCGGCTTTATTTTGCCGAACCTTCAATGCGGAAAACCCATGAGCTTGATCTGATGTGGTATCTCTGGTGCGGACCCGATTCCCCGCTGTTCGGCAAAAACAAAATGACAACTTTCGAACGCGTTGAGATCGATGACAGTAAGTCCCACAAAGAAAAGCGCAATGCTTACTACAAATATCAGGACACTAAGGATCTTGCAATTCGAATTCTTAACGAGTTCGGCATCACGGATACGGATCGTGCCGTAATTGTCAACGGACATATTCCGGTTGAAAAAATCAACGGCGAGAATCCGATTAAAGCGGGCGGAAGCCTTATCGTCATTGACGGCGGCTTCTCAAAGTACTATCAAAAAACCACAGGTATCGCCGGCTACACCCTCGTTTATGATTCACGCGGGCTGTATATCGTTGCGCATGAGCCCTTTGTAAGCTTTGAAAAAGCCATTCGTGAAAACATGGATATCCACTCAACCACCGAGGTTGAAAACATCCTTGCAACAAAGGGTCAAATGCGTGTCAGCGACTGTGACAAAGGTGTTGAACTTCGCGAACAGATTCGACAGTTGGAAATGCTGATAGCCGCTTTCGAATGTGGCCTCATAAAAGAAAATAACCGCTATCGAATGGTCAAGGTGCCGCTGAATAACAGGTAACTGAAATTACAAAATACTGCCCATCGGGAATGCCCAATCGGCATTCCCGAGTTTGGAAAGGAATCTCATGTTTACCAACGACAGCATTCTGCATATTGCCATGCAGCAATCTGCAATTGAGTACAATTGCGCTATCGATGCTTTTATGCAGCAGCAGAGCATTATAACCCTGCCCTGCGCATCAACTTCCGCAAGAAAATACCTCGACGTGCCGTTCCGCTGCTCGCTCGTTTCATACGGAAAAAACGTTGTAGCTTGTGCGGAAAAAGTGCTGCATAATGAGCTCAGGCAATACCTCGACGGGCATAAGTTCTATCGTTGCCTTACAAGCCCCGCCGTTTTTGAACTGAACGAAATCCTTGCCTCTGCCGGATTAAAGGTCGGATACATGAGCGAGTATTTCCTGCCCGATGTTTCCAAAATGCAAGCTTTTTCGCCCGTTGATGACAAATTTGAATTGCGTCGGCTCGGACAAGCGGATTTTGCTTCTTTGTATCTCCCCCAATGGAGTCATGCTCTTTGCAGCGAACGCAAAGAACTTGATATTCTCGGCATGGCCGCGTATGATTTGAATACCTTCGATAAAACAACCGGTGAGCCAAAGCTTATCGGTTTAGCAGCCTGTTCCATGGATTGTGAAGACATGTGGCAAATAGGTATTGATATTCTTCCCGAATATCGCGGATTGAAACTTGCCCCCGCACTAACAAGCCGGCTTTCGGGCGAAATATTCAAATGTGGAAAGATACCGTTCTACTGCGCTTCATGGGCAAATATTCCGTCCGTCAGAAATGCTGCCGCAAGCGGGTTCCGCCCGGCGTGGACGGAGCTTTCAACTTTGCCGATACCCGAAACCGTTTAAAAGCCGTTATTTTATGCAACAATTAAAGCCGACACGGGATTTTCCCGGGTCGGCTTTTGAAAAATCAATGTGGTTTCCGAATTCCTTTGCTGAAATAAATCATTCGGATTGCTTAAATTATCATCACGCCCTGCGCCTTCTGCGTCGTCCGCCTGTGGACCGGAACGTCGAAGCTCTGCGGCGCCTGCCGCGACGTCCTCCGCCTATACGCTGCGCAAGAATGCGGATGAAGATTATTATCACAAGCAGCAGGACGAACACAAGAATCCAGAAAATGACACCGCTGCCTGCCTTACGGGACAGATATTTCGAACCGTTACTTATGTAATATCCGTTGCTTTGACTGTTAAACTGCCAGACCATCTTGTCTGTAACACCGGCTGTTATCGTATCATTTGCACCGATTTGAACAGCAACAGCCGAGCGCGTTCCGTCGCGGCTGTCCGAACAAAGGGCCATGCCGTCCGAAACAACAACATATGATGCACCATCCGTTACAAAGTCAGTTAATACATAATAAGCAGAACCGTTGCTGTCGTAAAAACGACGGTAAAGATCGATGCGTGAAGTTGTGTCCGCAGTTGCTGCAGCACGAAAAACCCCATTGTCACAGTACAGATAATGCCACTCAATGCTATTCATTGTGTATAATGTGTGATCGTAATAAACCCAAACACTGTATTGATCGCTGCCCGGCGTGCGCTGAAAACTGAGATTGCAGTTTTTGCCGCTTCCCGGCGGAGGTGTTGATGAAATAAACGCCGTGACATGCGGTTCAATTGTTGTTTTCGATGAAGCTGCAACATCACGCATTGCAACAAGATCAACTTTTATTGGATTCTGTGCGTAAAAAAGGTATTCAACCGATCCCACAACATCGCCTGCTTTAATCGGGGCAACGGCCTTATCGGTGTTTATTTTGACAATAACGCCGGACGGATCGCTTTTTATTGCGTCAAGGTACTGTTTGGAGCCTTTAATAATTAAACCGCTGAGATCAGCTGTTGCTTTCAATTTGCCGTAGTCCGAGTCAAACGGTGAAAAACCGGCCGTTTGGATTTCGAACTCTGATTGCAGCCCGAATTCCGTTACAGGCACTGCGCAATAATTCTCATATCCCCAATCATAAAGTTTTTTTGCAACTTCGTAACGATAAAATTTGCTTGTGCTGTTGTTGCTGTCACCAAATTGAACGGCAATCAGTGTAATATCATCCTTTCGGCATGCACTGATAAGGCAATAACCCGCATAGTTGGTCTCGCCTGTTTTGCCCCCGATGCAGTATTGATAAAGAAAGCTCTGATTATCGCCTGTTTTGTTTGAAATCAGTCTGTTGGAGTTTTCAAAGTGCATCCCCTGCGGATGTTGGTTCGTGGGAGCAACATTGTACTCGGCCGTGGCAATTACCTTTGCAAAAACAGGGTTTTGCAGTGCATAACGCATCAATACCGCAAAGTCATATGCCGTTGTGTAATGATTATCATCATGGCGGCCGTCAACAGTAACAAAATGCGTTGAATTCATGCCGAGTTCCGCTGCCTTTTGATTCATAAGGTCAACGAATTTCGGAATCAACTCAGACGGTTCGGTATCCTGCCCGAAAACCTCATATGAAGTCTCCATTGCAAGCGCTTTTGCGGCATCATTGCCCGAACGCATCATCAAGCCGTAAAGAATGTCCATAAGCGGAATGGTTTCATTCGCTTTAAGTCCCATTAAGGAGCTTGTTGGGCCAAAGCCCGAAACCGGACGCCAGCCAAGTGTAACAACACGGTTCATGTCTTTGATGTTTTCAAGCGCAACAATCGCGGTCATAACTTTTGTTGTGCTTGCAGGGAAAGCACGCGAATAGGCATCCCGCTGATACAACAAGGCACCTGTTTCGGCTTCCATAAGCGCAATGTAGGGCGTTGACACATCCGCAAAAGCATCCTCTACTGTGACAGGAACCGGAGTTGCATCGGGTTCATCTGTTGCGGAGGGTTCTGACGTCGGTGTCGGTGCGATTGTTGCTGTCGGTACATCCGTTGCCGTCGGCTCATCTGTTGATGCTGCAGCCGAAAACATCGGCAAAGCAAAAACAGCTGAGATAATCATTGCAAAGCTAAGAAAGATACAAAAAAACCGCTTCATTGGATTTGTATTTGATTTTCACTTCCGTTCACAGCGCAGAGAACAGAAGAATTCCTTTCAATTTAATTCGTTTTTTGGAATCCGATATGCAGCACAAATGCGCATATCATTTCCCTTCGGACATATGAAGCAATTATACCATTTAAAAAGCTTTTTGTACAGACCCAATCCGCCTTGTTTCGATATAAATTGCATGGATTCGGCAGTAAGACCCGAAGCAAAGCCCCCGCACGCCATTCCGAAGTCTATACAGGTTCTGCTTTTTTGAACCGAGCGGATAATATTACGGCGTAAATATACCTTTTTCTGCTTGACAACGGTAAACCGGCGGCATAAAATCATGTTGCGTGTCCGACCGGCAAAAATACCGTAAATCAGCTGAGCATTCGATTTATCTGAGCTGCGGCTCGGAATTTTCGCAAAAAGCGGATTCTTCAGCAGAATCTCTCTATCGGCGCAAGATTAAATGATGAGGAGTGTTTTAATAACCGAAATGGATTCATCTTCAGTTAATGCGGCAGCATCGTCTGCCGAAAAAGAGTATCTTTTTACAGCAATGCCTGTCAACAAAGCTGTCATTTCGCTTGCCGTTCCGACAGTTATAAGTCAGATTATAACCGTAGTTTACAACATGGCGGATACGTTTTTCATTGGCCAGATGAACGATCCGAATCAGGTTGCGGCAGCAACGATATCCATGCCCCTGTTTATATTCATGACCGCGCTTGCAAACCTTTTCGGCATCGGCGGCGCAAGCCTGATTTCACGCAGTCTCGGCATTGGAAACAGAAAAAAAGCTGCATCATGCTCTTCATTCTGCATTTGGACGGCGGCAGGTGCCGCTTTGCTCTACGGAATTGCAATACTCTTTCTTCGTCCCTGTTTGCTGCCCGTAATCGGAGCTGATTCAAAAACATGGAATTACTGTTCTGACTATATCTTTTGGACAATATGCATCGGTGCAGTGCCCACGGTTCTGAACCCCGCACTTGCGCACCTCATCCGTTCGGAAGGTTATTCGAAACAGGCAAGCCTCGGGGTTGCTTTCGGAGGTATTCTGAACATTTTGCTCGACCCGTTATTTATCTTTGTTTTTGACATGGAAATTCAAGGCGCAGCAATTGCAACCATGCTTTCGAATACGGCTGCATCCATCTATTTTATTCTGTTTATTTGTAAAAAAGGCGATGGACTCTCAATTCGCCTTTCACCCAAATGCTATACCTTAACGCAGCACATTCCGGCGGATGTGCTTTCCGTCGGCCTGCCGAGCTTTATGATTTCAATGATGGCAACAGTTTCGAACACAGCCCTCAACCGAATCATTGCCGCATATTCCACAGAGGCTGTTGCGGGAATGGGCATTGCCAAAAAAATCGATATGCTTGCGTTTGCAATGGGTCAAGGCATGTCCCAAGGCGCACTCCCGCTCATCGGATATAACTTTTCTTCCGGGAATCGCACAAGGATGAAATCTGCTCTGCGCGCGTTGCTCATCGACTGTCTTGTCGTCTCGGCTGCGGGCACCGCGCTGCTGTTTTTCGGAGCAAATGCAATAACAAAATGCTTCATTGATAACGCTGCCACCGTTCATCACGGATGTGTTTTCCTGAAGATTATCTGTTTTACCTGCCTGACAACAACTCTCAATTTCTTTGTGATAACCTTGTTTCAGGCAACCGGAAAAAGGATTCCGCCAATTATCCTTTCCCTGCTGCGCAAGGGAATAATCGACATTCCGCTTATGATTCTGTTCAATTCGATTTGGGGTGTCGACGGCATTGCGGTTGCAATTCCGGTTTCGGATTTTATTGCCCTTGTCGTTGCAGTGATTCTTGTCCTGCCCTATCTGAAGGAAATATCCGGCACGGCACTGCCGCTCGATGAAACGGCGGGAAACTTGCCGCATCGGAACTAAATCATCATTCGCAGCATGACAAAAAGCGGAGAGGTTCACACTGAACACTCTCCGCCTTTCTCACTTGAGATAGTATTACCGGTAATGCATTCACTGTTTTAACGGCTGCATATTACGCGTCGCCGTCATCCTGCATGAATGCGGGACGGCTGCGCTTGCGGAACAACATGGTTATGCCCCAGATTCCGGCAAGCCCGACCAGCGTGTAAATGATTCTTGAAACAACGCCGCTCATGCCGCCGAATATTGCAGCAACAAGGTCGAATTGAAAAATACCGACAAGTCCCCAATTCAGCGCGCCGATGACAATCAAAATCAATGACAACGTATCCATTTTGCTTTTACTCCCTTTCTGTGCTCTTTATTGCGCACGAATTTTGAGCAGCCTGCGGATGCTCACACATAGTATTTGCTTATGTCTCACCGATATACGCGCTGCAATGCAGCATGGTTTTCAATGCGGTTTTCCTTTTTCAAAAAAAAGCTTGACATCAAGCGCAAGCGGGATTATACTTCAACCCGTTCAAATATCTTGAGGTCGTGTATTCGATGAAGTGTGCAAAAATGCCGTCTTAATATTTATTTGATTTGTTTGTAACCGAATCAGATAAATATACAGAAAGGACGGTCCGAAACAGAGTTTTCGGCTTTATTATGAATAAAAAAATGAATCATCGGCACAAATTCGCAGATTGCTATGATATGGTCTGCCTGTTTGGAGGCCTTGTGTTTTTTGCACCCGTCGCACTTCTTGTCAGAACACAGGCAGGAGTAAGCGAATCTGAGTTTTTCCTGCTTCAAGCTTTGCTGTCATGCATAACGGCATTGGGCGAAGTTCCGTTCGGACACATAACCGACAAAATCGGATATAAAAATTCGTTGATTTTGTATCAAGCTCTGCTCCTTATCGCAAGAGTGCTGCTTTTTGCTGCATTCCTGTCGCGCTCACTTCTTCTTTTTGTTGTTGAAGCTGTTGTTGAAGGTGCGGCCTTTTGTTTTGCTTCCGGAACAAGCAGCGCATATCTTTACGAGCTGCACGGCGAAGAAGGTTATCTTGCAAAAAGCACTCGTGCAGGTAATTTTTCGACTGCGGGCTTTATTATCAGCACTCTGTCCTATGTTCTCATATATGACAGTTTGGGATTGCAAGGTTTGTTGGCTGCAACCGTAATTTCGGGTGCAATCTGCTTCACGCTTTCCTTCTTTACAGAGCGTGAACCGCAAAAAACACGCAATACCGGCGAACATGCCGCGGCAGATACAGAAAAGCCTTTGCCGTTTACAAAAAACATTGCTGTGATTTTTAAAAACAAGCATGCTTTACTGTACGCATGCATGCTCTCACTGTTCGGCATCGCATGGCTTTTGGTGAACTTTTTCTACGCCGACAAGCTTATCAAAAGCAATGTTCCCGTTGAATGGCTCTCAGCAATCATCATTGCATATTCCGCAATTCAAATGCTGGCCGAACCGATTATCAATCGAGCCGTTCGCCCCGGTGCAAAGCTGTCAAGGCTGCATCTGACAGTTCTTTCCGGCATTATCTGCGGTGCTGCATTCGCGATTTTCGGAGCATTGTCCTCCGTTGTTCTTGTGATCTCGGCGATGCTCCTGATCCCGTTAATGCTCAGCATTCCGGAATATTTTATCGGAGAACTTGAAAACAAAATCATTGATCAGCTTGAACTGAAAGACAACCGCGCCGCATCACTTTCCGTGATGAACATCGGTGTAAATCTCGTTCAGGTGGTTTCACTCTTTGCCGCTTCGGTATTGACAAAAATCGGAATCGGTTGGTGTTTTGCTTTTTGCGGGATATCTATCATTGCATGTTCTCTTGCAATGCTTTTGAACCGCAGAAAAAGCACAGCGGACATGAAAGAACAAAACTAATCGGTCGGATGTTCGATTTCGCATAACTCGATAAGGCTTTTGCCTCTTAACCAAAGCTGAAGGCTTGTTTTGCCGTAAGCAGGGTTTTGAGGCATTTTTTAATGTCTCTGCCGAACGTTTATTTCAAACTGCTGCGGCAAAAAGTACTTCTCTTAAAAGCAAAAAACGGATAATTAACACCTTCCGCATGTCAAAAAAGACGGGGTCCGGTTTCTTTCATCCGCTCTCGATTTAATTGTGAACGCAGAATCATCCTTACTGCGTTTCTGAACAGTGATGTGCTTATAGAAAAGCTGCCGGTCAGTACGCACAAACATCAAAAGGCTCCGGTTGAAGCTTCCTCAGCCAATTGCAGTCATCACGGAGAACCTTTATCATGCTGAGCGGTTCAGCCTCTGCACTGCACGGAATTCCGGGTATGCTGCGGTCACACGGGAGCTCAACAAGGAATTCGGAGTGTTTTGCAGTTATTCTCTCAAGCAGAAGAAGGGCGTCACGCGCGTTTTCGAAAGCGAATTCGTGTAAAGTAAGTTCTCCTTCTTTTGGATACCAAAACGCATAAGCTCTGCCCGCACAAAGGCTGCATGCTCCCGAAAGCATGAATTCATGTGCAAGTGCTTCACACCGTTCGATGCTGCGCTGCAAAACGCCGTTTCGCTGTCCGAAATACGTATTGTAAACGGTGTTTATCAGCGCCGCATCAGGACGGGTAAATGAAATGCTTTTGTTTTGCTCGTTGCCTGTCAGCTTAAGTTCGGAATAAGCTTGTTCGATTGCTTTTTCATTAATAACGGCTGTTCTGCGTTTTGAGAACACTTCGTACCCCAGTTTCTTGTAGAAATCAAAATCAAAGGGCTGAAGCAGTGCGGCCGCAAATCCCTCACAAATCAAGTCCGAATCAAGCTTGCTCATCAGTGTGCGAACAATACCGCGGTTTCGATAAGCCGGATCCGTGCTTACTCCGGAAACAAAACAAACGGGAACAAGCTCTCCGTTTGCAAACATCATGCGGCTGTCACGGCAGAGCATACTTACTAAATTTGCATTGTCAAACGCGCCGAAAACACAATTGGCGGCAGTACGCTCGGCAAAGTAGTAATCAATGAACTCCTCGTCATCTTCGGGGAAGCATATTGCCCAAAGTTTTTTTGCCTGCGGCAATTCAGCTTCTGTAAGATAGCGATACGTCAATTTATTGCAAAAGTCAGACATATAAATCGCGGCATCCGCTCCGTGCCTTCATCCCAAAAGTTTAACACCGTTGCTTGTTCCGAGTCGGGTTGCGCCTGCGGCAATAAACTTTTCCGCATCCTCGGGAGTGCGCACACCTCCGGAAGCCTTGACGCCAAGCTTATCTCCGACCACGCCGCGCATCAGGGCAACATCATGCTCCGTTGCGCCTCCGGTTGAAAAACCTGTCGAAGTTTTCACAAAGTCCGCACCGGCAGCCATTGCGCATCGGCAGGCCTTTTCTTTTTCGTCATCAGTCAAAAGGCAGGTTTCAATAATAACCTTGACAACGGCTTGTCCTTTTGCAGCGTCAACAACGGCAGCAATGTCGCTTTCAACAAGGTTCCAATTGCCATCCTTGGCAGCACCGATATTAATTACCATATCGACTTCCTTCGCGCCGTTTGCAATCGCGGTTTCAGCTTCAAAGGCTTTCACTTTTGAAAACGTTGCACCCAGCGGAAAACCGACAACGCAACAGGGCAGAACACCGGTTCCTTCAAGCTGCTTTGCGGCAAAGGCAATCCGTGCGGGATTTACGCAAACGCTTTTAAAGCCATGTTCAATGGCTTCTGCGCATACTTTTCCGATTGCAGCTTCCGTTGCATCAGGTTTAAGCAATGTGTGGTCAATATATTTTTCGATATTCTTCATTTCAATACCTCCAATGTCTCTTTAATGCCGTGCAATGAGCCGTTTGACTGCTAATCGGTAAAAATCTTCGGCAATGCTTTAAGCGGCGCAACTTCATCAATCGGGCCTCCCCCGAGGCATACATCGCCGTCATAAAGCACGACCCACTGCCCCGGTGTTACTGCACGTTCCGGCGAATCAAAGTCAATGGTTGCACCATCGCCGTGCATTGTGACCGTGACCCCTCTGTCCGGTTGACGATAACGGAATTTAGCAGTGCAGCGGAACTGTTTTGCCGGAGCGCAGCCTGAAATAAAGCTGAGTTTATCGGCTGTTAATGCCGTTGAAAAAAGCTCCTCATGCTCTCCCTGCTGAACAACAAGTCTGTTGCGCTTTAAATCCTTTCCCACAACAAACCAGCTCTCGCCGGTGCCCTCATTCATTCCGCCTATACCCAGTCCGCGGCGCTGACCGAGCGTGTAATACATCAAACCATCGTGTTTGCCTATCACACGACCGCTGAGATCAACAGTGTCGCCGCGCCGTGCCGGTAAAAACTGCATCAGAAATTGCTTAAAATTCCGTTCGCCTATGAAACAGATTCCTGTCGAGTCCTTTTTCTTTGCGGTTACAAGACCGTTTTCCTGAGCGATTGCACGAACCGCCTTTTTGTCCATATCTCCGATAGGGAACAAGGCGCGCTTCAGCTGTTCCGAAGTCAGGCCCGCAAGGAAATAAGTCTGATCCTTGCCTGCATCATGTGCACGAAGCAGCTTTACCCCATTACTTTTGTCAAGCCGCGCGTAATGTCCGGTTGCAAGGAGCGATGCATCCATATTCATTGCAAGATTCAAAAACGCTTTGAACTTTATTTCCGTGTTGCAGAGAATATCCGGATTGGGTGTTCGGCCGAGTTTGTACTCCGAGAGGAAGTATGAAAAAACGCGGTCATAGTATTCTTTTGAAAAGTTAACGGAATAGAACGGAATGCCTATCTGTTCCGCAATACGCTTTGCATCCCCGTAATCCTGTTCCGCAGTGCAGCAGCCGTTTTCGTCCTGTTCCTCCCAATTTTTCATGAAGACGCCCACAACGTCAAGCCCCTGCTTTTTAAGCAGCAAAGCCGCAACCGATGAATCCACTCCGCCGGACAAGCCGATAACAACGCGCCCGCTGTCCGAACCTTCATTGCGTGCAAAAGGCAAGCCCATGTTGCTCCCGTCAGCACTGTTATTGCTTGAAAAAGCAGAGTTCATTTTGTAACCCGCCGCTCCGTTCACTGTGCTTTTATTGAAATAACATCAAAGCCGAGATCTTCAATCGCATTGCGAAGGTCGTTCTCGTTTCCGTTGAAATCAACAGCAATATCGTTAAGTTTTACGTAAATGATTGCTGCATTCAAAGTCTGCATTGCAGCGGTAACGCGCTTGATGCAATGTTCACAGCCCATGCCCTCGGTTGTAATTATATATTTCATGTTTCCTCCGTCTGCCGCATTCGGCGGCACATTGTTCGCTTCCTTATATTATAATCGATGAATCGGTTATGTCAACTCCCCGCCTTCATTCTGCGATATATGCGGCACAGCAATGCATTTGCAATAAGCAGTGATTTTTCGGCAATTGCTTTTTCTGCAAATATAAGTATAATTAAAGAAAATGAAAGGAATCGGTGATTGATTTATGAAAACAAAGCATTTAGCCTGCTGCGGTTTCGACTGCGGCAATTGTCCGTTTTTTATTTATACGGAAACAAGGGATGCAGAGCTCGGGAAGAAGCTGATTGAAAAGTTTTCCACCCCGCAAAAAACTTTTACAACGGATGACCTGATTTGCTTCGGCTGCCATGCTGATACTGCATCGGCACACAAATTTTGTGCCGAATGCGCAATCCGCTTATGTTCCATCGGACGCGGGCTGCAAAGCTGCGGACAGTGCAAAGATTTTCCCTGTCCAACATTGACAAGAAGCATTCATTCCGACACTCCGAGCTATGAATTACTTCTGAAAATCCATGCAGAAAATGCAAAAACATGAACTGAGCGTCCACACTTTTCAGAAGACCTCAGGGCGGCACCGGGAAATTTGTATATTGACTAAATTGCCGCAAAATTGTTTCAAAGGCATTGAAACGCTCCGAACCGTATGATATAATATCATCAAGGTAAGGGCGTATGAGGAATGCTGTTACCCCAAAAATCAGAAAGTGAAGGTAAAGGTAAATGAAGAAACTTCTCTCTGTTCTGCTTGCTGTACTCTTCGCAGCATGCTCCCTCTCCCTCGTGTCCGCCGAACCGAAAGCGACAGATCCCACTCGCGAACCCGGTGTCGGCATGAACATCAGCAATTTTAACACCGTTGACCTTGACGGCAACACCGTCACCGGTGACATTCTGCAAAATGCTGATCTCACATTCATCAACTATTGGGCAACATGGTGCCCACCCTGCAGAGCCGAAATGCCCCACATTCAGGCAATGCACGAGTATTACTCCTCCACTCCCGAGGCGGATGTTCAGTTCATCGGCGTCATCAGTGAAGGCAACGGCTGTACCCCCGCGACCGCAAAGGCATTCCTTCAGAACAACGGCTACACTTGGGTAAACCTCCGTGCTGACAGCGTTCTTCGCTCCGTGTTCAACACCAGCGACTATATACCCCAGACCATCATCGTCGGCCGTGACGGTGTTGTTCGCGATCAACTCGTCGGCGGCTTCACAAACCAGAACGAGCTGCGCAACTTCATCGAAATGTGGCATGATGCAATGACAATTCATGCGAACGAAACCTGCACCGTTACCTATGTCAACGGTGTAACCGGCGAAACCATCGACACTGCCGAAGTTGCATATGCGGCAGTTATCCCCACTCCCGGAACCGCTCCCGACGTTGAAGGATATGAGTTTAAGGAATGGGTTTATTCCGGAAATGTATACGTATCCGGTTCTGAGCAGGTTTTGTACATGGCCATGGGCGATGTTACCGTGACTGCAACTTACAAAGCGATTAAGCATAAAGTCAAGTTCTACGACGGTGTGAACGGAAACCTTATCACCATCAAGCAGGTTGAACACGGTCAGGCCGCAGTCCCCCCCGTTCATCCCGAGCACGAAGGATATATCTTCCAGGGCTGGGACACCGATTTCAGCTGCGTAGTTGAGGATCTTATCGTAACCGGTATATGCACTCCCGCTGATGAACCTACTCCAGAGCCCACTCCCGAACCTACTCCAGAGCCTACTCCAGAACCCACTCCCGAGCCTCCTGTAGGAATGCCCGGTGACATGGACGGTGACGGCGTGCTGAGCATTGCCGATGCTCTCCAAATTGCCCGCGTTGCGTTGGAGCTGCTTGACGGCGATATCAGCATTGCCGACTTTAACAACGACGGCGTTGTTACCATGGCCGATGCTCTGCTCGTCATGCGTGCAGCATTGCAACTTGGCTGATTGTCGAATAAACGTGCTTTTAAGCTGATTATTCGATAACAAATTAACAAACAAAGAACGTTTCTGTGCCTTGTGAGGTTCCACTGAACCTCGCAGGGCATGTTGGATACTTTGGCAGCATTCGCTCTGCCGAGGCTTCCCCGTCCATCCCTTGCTTGAATTTGAAAGGAACGGAAACCAATGAAAAGAACAAAACTGCTGCCTGCGATTTGCGTTCTTACTGCGCTGATGCTGCTTTTGTCCGGCTGTGCGCATCCTTGGCGAATCGCAAGCAATCCCAACCCCGCAACTCCAATGCCCGACAACGGCACGGATGCCCCTTCAACCGATGTTATAACTTCCGGCGAACCGGCCGACAGTGCCGTTCCCACCGAAACTTTAACGAGTGAACCGGATACTGCGGCTCCCACGGACGGTATCACCGCAGAACCCACCGGTGATGCAACCGATGAACCCGCAACAGACTCTCCTTCCGGCAGTCCGACGGACAAGCCCACGGAGAAACCGACCGCAAAACCCACGGAAAAGCCGACTCCGAAACCCACTGCGACCCCCAAACCTGATATTCCTGCGTTTTCAACAAAGGCTATCAACAACGGAAGCACCTATGACAACAGTATGTTCTCAAAAGCAACGGTAACCATGGTCAATGTTTGGGCAACGACTTGCGGCCCCTGCATTCAGGAAATGCCCCATATTCAGCAGCTTGCAAACAACTATGCAGGCCGCGGACTGAAAGTCGTCACTGTTCTCGGCGATTCCGAAACCCCCGGGTGTATTAACACCGCACTCGCCATTATCGGAGGCATTCAGGGCTTTAATCTGCCCGTGCTGCGCAACAACAGTTCTGTGGCCGCTGCATTCCCTGCGGGAGCTTACCCCACCACATATTTCATAGACAGCAACGGCAACATCCTTAAAGTTGTCACGACTTCAAACTCCTATGACAAGTGGTGTTCCATCATCGATAATCTTCTTTGAGCCGGGAGGTCAAGATGCACAACAAAAGAGTTAAATTAACCCAAACGCTTGACGGAACCCTCAGAATCATCCTGCCCGTTTGCCTTATGGTTATCGCGGCTGCATTCATTGTATACGGGATATTCGACGGCGAAATCAATGCGGTTCTTTCAAAAGCCACGGCTCTTTGCCGAGAATGCGTAGGTATCGGCTGATGGAAACAAAAACCAAGTTGAACTCAAAACCAAAGAAAACAATAATGCAGGTTCGCAAAGCGGTTGAACGCAGGAGGTTTGCAATTCAGGCGGTTTTCAGCCTGCTTACGAACAGCTATGTTGTCGGCTTTCTAACCGGAACGATTTACAAAGGTCCGCTTAAGCAGATTTGTGTTCCGGGTATGAATTGCTACTCCTGCCCCGGCGCGCTCGGAGCATGTCCTATCGGCTCGCTGCAGGCCATTTTCAATCAGTCTGACTTTTCAAAAGGCGTCTGGTCGGACAGCAACGGCTATCTGGTCGCGAAACCGCTTTACTATTTTGCGTTTTACGTTGTCGGCTTTCTTATGCTCGTCGGCGCACTTTGCGGAAGGCTTGTTTGCGGTTTTCTTTGCCCGTTCGGACTGATTCAGGATCTGCTGCACAAGATTCCGCTCCCCAAGAAGCTTAAGATTCGCACTTTCCCCGGCGATAAGCAGCTGCGCTACCTCAAGTATTTCTTCCTTGTTGTATTCGTTATCGTTCTGCCTCTGCTGTATGAATCGAATCCTTTCTTCTGCAAATACATCTGCCCTTCCGGAATGCTCCTCGGCGGTATTCCGCTTATGACCTACGGCAGCCTTGCGGGCAACACTGCGGCCGGCACAGGTACAGGCATCACAAGCTGGGCGGAAGCCGGCGGATTGACCTCACTGAAGCTTGGAATTCTTGCGGCAACCATTCTGTTGTCCATCATGATCTATCGTCCGTTCTGCAAATACATTTGCCCGCTCGGCGCGATTTACTCATTCTTCAACAGGATTTCGCTCTACCGCTACAGCGTTGATGAATCCAAATGTACCCACTGCGGCGTTTGCAAAAACGTTTGCCGCATGGGTGTGGACATGTCAACAACGCCCAACAGCCCCGAATGCATTCGCTGCGGCGACTGCAAAGCGGCCTGCCCCCACCATGCAATCTGTGCAGGGTTCGGCAAAAAGGCTGCTTCCACCCAAACCTTAACTGCCGATCCGGGCGAATCGTGCTGATCGCAGTTTTGGAATAAAACAAAAAATAAGGAGAAACAGAACCATGAAAAAGATTTTTGCTCTTGTTATTGCAATCGCGCTCACTCTTGCGCTTGCAGTACCTGCACTTGCCGACGGTGAAGATGCCGCAGTTTTCGGCACCGAACTGAACCTTGTTGCAAATGATCCCACCGTTGAATACGATGAGTGGGATGTTCCTTACAATGTTTGGAACGTTATCCCTGCCGACACAAAGCTCAATGTCGGCGACACGGTTACCCTTGCTCTCAGCTACACCGTTCCCGCAGCGGTAGAAGGCTACAGCGAGCGTATGCTTTCAAGCATCGAGTACCTCACAAGCGTTGAAGGCATTGACGGGCTGACACTTGTTGAAGCCCAGGGCTGCCCCGGCAAAATGCAGTGTGACTATGAACACGGTTATTGCATGCCCATCCCCGGTGAATACTCCAACGTTGCTGTTGAAGGAAATGTATGCACCGTTATGGCTGAGCTTGATTCCGATGTTACCGTTATCCTTCGCGGCACGCTTACCGCTGAAACGGTTGTCGGCAGCACTTCCGTCACGATCGGCCAGTATCGCTTCCCCGCTCAGTTTTCCCTCGGTACCGTTGACAAGAGTGAGGCTAACGGTCTTCCCGCATACAACATGCACCGTTCAGACTTTGATCTCGTTCAGAAGCGTGCGGTTGAGGTTCGTGCTGATGAAACCGGCAGCTATGCGATCTTTGCAGGGCTGAACAACCATTACTATCGCGTTGTTGCAAACGATTCCGCAATCGAAGCATTCATTCCGGTCGATGAAGACTTTGCAGACAACGGCGAAGCAGTTGCGGATGAGGAGCGCATCGCAACTCTCACCTCCATCGTTGATGAATACAAGGATTTCTTCGGTTTCACTTACACGCAGACCGAATTCACCGATGCAACATTCATCGGCGACGGCACACATGACACCTTTGAGCTGAGCTTCACGCTTGGCGGCAACGGCGAGCCCGCACCTTCCGCTGAGCCCTCCTCCGAACCCACACCCAACCCCAATCCCGTTCCCTCAACCGGTGCGGTCAGCATTGCGGTTGCAGGTATCATCTCCATGGTCGGCGGCGCAGCAGCTCTGCTCAACCGTAAGCGCAAATAATCGGATTTATGCTTGTTATCCGATAATTAAGTAGTCGCAACTTAAGCCAAAGCGAACCGCCGGGAAGCGCATTCTCGGCGGTTTGCTTTATTGGATTTGCAGTCCCGATGCTTCATTTGTGCTGAAATTCCGTCGCGTTCCGCGCATTGAACAAACGCACAGATGAACAAAAAAGGAACGGCTGCAAATTTGCCGTTCCATCATAGAGAAGAATTTGATTGCCTTAAATTCAGTTAATATCAGAATCCGAATTTGCTTCCGCCGTATGCATCATCAAGAATTTCGCTTCCGATCGAATTCAGGTCACCAACAGTGATTATGCATTCATAATACTCGCCGTCTCGCCAATATCGAATTTTGACCGTGTCACCTACCGCCTTGCGGCGCAGATAGTCAACAAAAGAATCGTTGTCAGTGGCTGCTGTTCCGTCGTACTCAGTGATTATATCGTCTGCATACAAGCCCGCTTTGTGCCCGGGACCGTCTTTTGTTACAGTATAAACAAGCAATCCCTGCGGTATGTTGTACTTTTCTGCGCGTGCTTCGTCCACCGCAACAACCGAAACGCCGATACCCGGACGCTGCACACTGCCGTTTTCAATAAGCTGTTTTGCTGTTCGCATTGCCTCGTTTATCGGAAGAGAAAAACCAAGACCTTCAGCGGAAATCGGCTGACCGTATTCATCAACGCTTGCTGTCACGGTTTTTGCTGAGTTTACGCCTATAACGTTGCCATCCATTGAAAACAGCGGGCCGCCGCTGTTGCCGGGATTAATCGCAGCATCGATTTGAATGAAACGATTGCGCACACCGTCAATCACAATTGCGCGATCCACTGCGCCCACCATGCCGAAAGTGGCGGTGAAGCTCAATTCCTCGCCCGTCGGGTGACCGATTGCAAACACGAAATCGCCTGTTTTTACGGTTGAAGAATCGCCTATCGGAAGCGGCAAAAGCTCCTTGTTCACCGATATTTTCAACACGGCGATATCGGTTCCGACATCCGAACCTATAAGTTCCGCTTTTACCTTGGTTGAGTCGTGAAGAGTTATCCAAACCGCTTTTGCATCGGATACGACATGCGCATTTGTAAGAATGTAGCCATCTTTTGAAATAATAAAGCCTGTGCCTATTCCCGCAAGATTGCTGTCCGTCGGTTTTTGAGTGTCACGGGAATGGTTTTCAACAATAACTACACCGTCCACAGAGTTATCATACAGCTCCGAAAGTGAACTGCTGCCGGTCATCGGCAGCTGTTGATTCCGATTTCCGTTCGGTTCAACAGTCACCAGAGGCATGTTTGACGTCGGTTCGTTCGGAACGGGTGTAAATTCTGCTTCGTGCCCGGGTGACTGGGTCGCTCGAGTTTCGGCCGAACCGGTTATTGCACTCATGATCGTTTTAATCTCCGTGAAGCGGGCAAGGAAAACGATGCTTGCAATGAACACTCCTATAACGGTAAACGTGAATGCAGTCAACAGAATTACACCCGCCGACGGAACTCGCTTATGGATCACCGTTGTTTGCACATGCGTCGTATCGCCGTCCTGCCATGACACAGTTATCGGCTTTTTCTCTTTCTCTTCGTGTTCGTTCAGATTGCTGTTCATTAATTGCCTCCTTAACTTTTGTATTTGTTAAAGTTTGTTTTATGAATATTTTGCACTCACTCCGCCGCCGGCTGTCGTCTCGGCGGAGGAAGCGCCTGTTTCAGGCTGAAGGTAAAAACCGTTCCGTTTTCCGATGACTCAGCTTTAATTTCGCCATGATGTTGGTCGATAACCAACTTCACAATTGAAAGCCCGAGCCCTGTTCCGGATCCGTTTTTGTAGGTATGTGCTTTTTCAGCTTTATAGAAACGGTCAAAGATATGCGCAATATCTTCTTTTGGAATACCCGGACCGTTATCGCAAACGCTGACATAAACTTTATGTTTGCTGACGACCGATTTTATTGTGAGCAAACCGTCATTTTCAGGCATGAACTTAATTGCATTATCAATCAGATTGTGAAGAACCTGCCCGATTCTGTCCCTGTCCGCTTCAACAAACACCGGTTCGTAATCAAGCTGAGCATCAACATCGGCATGTTTCGCCGTGATACGTGCTTCAAAGGTTATCAGCACGCGGCCTATCAGATCGTTTATGTCGAAAACTGACAAATTAAGCTTGTATTGACCGGATTCAATTCGGGCAATATCAAGCAAATCATTGACCATTCCGGACATCCGACGGGTCTCGTCAAGAACGATTTCGATATATTTTTCATGTTCGTCCGTCGGAATCGTGCCATCCTCCATTGCTTCGAGAAAGCCGCGAATTGATGAAAGCGGCGACCGCAGCTCATGAGATACATTTGCAACAAAATCGCGCCGCATTTTTTCAAGTTCCGAGACTTTGTCCGCCATATCGTTGAAACTGATGCCAAGCTCACCAAGCTCATCCATTCTTCCGACTTTAACTCTGCTGTCGTAGTTCCCCCGTGAAAAAGCCGTTACGGCATCGTTTATCTGAGATACCGGCTTTGTTATATACTTCGAAATTATGAACGCAATAGGAATCGTTATCAGCACTGCACCTGCTACAGCGGCGAAAACATCAATGTACAGTTTGTTCAGCGATGCATATATTCCGTCCATATCGTAATGCAGCATCAATGCTCCGACAGTGATATTCTCGGCGGTGCTTATCGGACATGTCACCGTGAGTGTTCGAACGGTTGTGTATCCGTCTAAAAGGTCGTAAGCATAGCCGTATTCGAAATTGGTTTGAGAAACAATGTTTTTTGCAAGGGTCTCAACATCGAATTCTTCGCTCGCCTGCCATTTTGATGCATTTTTTTCATCGTAGAAGCTTCTTATTCCAAGCGAAGGATCAATGAAGCAAAGCTGCAGTAATGCTTCATATTGACGTACTATTGCGAACAGTTTTTCTTTTGCAACGGGGCGTTTTGCGTCGTCCATGTATTCTTCAAGGACTATGCGGCAAATCGCATCCGCCTCACGTACAAGTTCGGACTTGATTTTTTCTATATAGTGATCGTGAAAAATGCTGCTTGCCATGAACCCAAGCGCAATCAACACAATGATGATAACGGAAAGATATGCCGCCAACATCCTTGAAAACAGCGTTCTGAGCATTTTTCCTCCTGCTGCACCGCCATCGCGGTCAATGCCGCCTTTGAATTTGAGCACGTTCGTGTTAATAATCCGAAGCAAATGATTTATTTGTCCGCATCGTCCATCGGTAAATCAAAGCGTTCGAATTTATAGCCGACCCGCCACACGGTTCGAATTGACCAAAAATCGCTCTGTCCAAGTTTATCGCGCAGGCGCTTAACGTGAACATCAACCGTTCTGCTGTCTCCATAGAACTCAAAGCCCCAAACATCATCCAGCAGCTGTCCTCGTGTAAGCACTTTACCGTTATTGTGGATAAAATAACAGAGCAAATCGAACTCCTTCGGTGCAAGCTCGATTCTGTTGCCGTCAACATACACAACACGATTGTTTGTGTCGATATCAAGGCTGCCGATTTTGATATGTTTTTCAATCTCTTCCGGCTGTCCGGACCTTCTCATCACGGCTCGTATCCGTGCAATAAGCTCCTTTGAATCAAATGGTTTGACAACATAATCATCTGCACCGCAATCAAGCCCCTGAACCCTGTCTGTTGTGTCACCCTTTGCGGTAAGCATGATCACCGGTGCATTGCTGATCTTTCGAATTCGTTTGAGTATCTCCCACCCGTCCATCCCGGGAAGCATAACATCCAACAGAACGAGATCCGGACTGAATTCTTCAAAACTTGTAATTGCTTTGCTGCCGCTTTGACAGGTGAACACTTCGTATCCCTTGCTGCGAAGATAGAGCGACAGTATCTGGCAGATTTTCTCATCATCATCAACAACAAGTATTTTTTCGCTCATGAGCGTTCTATCGTTTTCCATAACGTTCGTCACTCCTCCGTTTGAACGTGAATGCCGTTCCTTTCAAGCAGTGCAGCCGTAACCCCGTATCCCGGACGGAGTTCTCCGCGAAAGCATCCGTTGTAAATTCTCCCGCAGCCGCAGGACGGACTCTTTGCTTTTAAAATCGCGCTTTTTACACCGCATTCTTTTGCAAGTGCAAGCACGGCATTTGCACCCGCAATAAACTCGGCGGTTTTATCCGCTCCATCCTCGGTTTGAACATATGCTTTGCCGTCAAGCACATCCATGCCGTCTCCGCCGATTATCTCGCACGGTTTGCGCGGAGTTGGAAGTCCGCCCAGTTCCTCCGCACAAACAGGGAGCGCAAAGCCTTCACGCACCATGCGCATAACCCTTTCATTCGGCTTTGCCGTGCCGTCATACCTGCACGACCTGCCTGCAAGACAACTTGAAACAATAATCACTTGCCTATCCCCTCGGTAAATATGTGCACGCAAATTCGCCTTTTGCTCATTTCAAAGTGACAACGGTAACGCCGTAATCACCCTCTCCGTAGTTGCCGTTGCGGAACGCTTTGCAATGCGGGTGGTTCTTGAGGTACTGCTGTATTCCGGCGCGAAGCGCACCCGTACCCTTTCCGTGAATGATATTGACCTCACTCAACCCCTGCAGGTGTGCATCGAGCAGGTATTTGTCAACTATAGGCTTTGCCTCGTCAACGAGCATACCGCGAATATCCAACTCCAATCCGACAGTGTTTGCAGGGTTATATTCAACCTTGACATTTGTCTTCTTTTCGGTTTTTTCGTTTGAAAGCCTGATATCGTCCAATCGAACGGAAAGTTTGATTATTCCAACCTGAACCTGAACCTCGCCGTTCTTATCCGGTTTTGAGAGCACTGTTGCGTTCTTTCCAAGGCTTACGACACTTACAGTCTGCCCGGGCACGACCATTTTCGGAGGTTTTCCGTCACCGGTTTTCAGTTTCGGCAGGTCCTCGGCAAGTTCATTCTCCGCCTTGCGCACAGCGTCTCTTCCCTGTTGGATAATCCTGTCAGCGGCACGCTGATCAATGGTTTTAACAGCACGGATCTGCATGATTATCTGTTCCATCTCGCGGCGGGAAGCGTCAACTATTTTTCGTGCTTCTTCCTTTGCCTTGGCGCGAAGCTCCGCCTTTTCACGTTCAAGTTTTTCCCGCTCCGCTTTCAGCTCCTCGGCAAGCCTGTCATGCTCTGCACGCGCCTGTTCCGCAAGTTCCATTTCTTCCTCGGCGCGACGTTTCTTCATTTCTGCATCTGACAGAATTGCTTCAAAATCCGTATCCTCTTTTTTGATGAATGCTTTTGCGTTATCAAGTATATATTCATCGATGCCAAGCCGACGGCTTATTTCAAACGCATTTGATTTGCCCGGGATGCCGATAAAAAGCCGATACGTCGGGCAGAGTTTATCAACATCAAACTCCATGGATGCGTTTTCCATTCCGGGTCGTGTCAGTGCAAACGCCTTAATCTCGCTGTAATGCGTTGTTGCAATTGTGAAACAGCCGCGGGAATGCAGTTCCTCAAGTATGCTCATTGCGAGTGCCGCGCCCTCGATCGGGTCGGTTCCTGCTCCCAGTTCGTCCAAAAGTACAAGGGACCTGTCGTCCGCAGCTTCAAGGATGCCGACAATATTTCGAATGTGGCTCGAAAACGTTGAAAGCGACTGCTCAATGCTCTGTTCGTCTCCGATATCAGCAAAAATACTTTCAAAAACAGCAATTTCCGTGCCGACATTTGCAGGCACGAACATGCCTGACTGAGCCATCAAAGTAAACAGCCCGGTGGTTTTAAGCGTTACGGTTTTGCCGCCGGTGTTAGGACCTGTAACGATAAGCGTCGTGAAATCCGTCCCGAGTCTTATGTCAATCGGAACAACCGAATAATTCGGGATAAGCGGATGCCTTCCCCGAACGATTTTAATTCGTCCCTCAGCGTTTGTTTTCGGGCAAACCGCCTTCATTTCTTTGGCAAGCTTCGCCTTTGCAAAGCAAAGATCAATAATGCCGAGGGTTTGAAGGTCGGTGTATATGTCATTCGCCGATGGTTTTACAAGCGCAGTCAACTCAGTAAGAATTCGTTCGATCTCGGCTTGTTCTTCAATTACAAGCTTTTTATACTCGTTTCCGAGTTCCACAACTGCGGCAGGTTCAACAAACAGCGTTTGCCCGCTTCCGGACTGGTCGTGAATAAGCCCCGGAATCTGTTGCCTGTATTCCTGTTTAACGGGAACAACAAAACGTCCGTTGCGAATCGTTATTAACGGATCCTGCAAATACTTTGAATACGTTGAAGAACGAATTATGCTGTTCAGCTTTTCGCGAACCCTTTCATTTGCAATGCGTTTATTGCGGCGAATTCTGGCAAGTGCAGGTGAAGCTCCGTCAAAAAGTTCATCTTCGCTCAAAATACAGCGATTCAATTCATCCTCAATATATTTATGCGCAACAAGCCCGCACGCAAGATTTGCAAGCGCGCACGGAATTTCATCCGTTGAATTGTCACCATCATTCGCTGCGGTCAGTGGCGTGAGCTGTTCGCGTGCAACTCGAACAGCCTTTAGTGCTTTTGCGATGTTCAGCAATTCTTCACAGCTTAAATAAAGGGCCGCATTCATGCGCTTAAGCGTTGAACGAATATCCGGGAAATCATCAATCGGTGAATAACCCGTGCGCAGAAAGTATGTTTCCGCCTCGCTTGTAAGCCGAAGTTCTGCATTAACATCATCAAATTCCGTCTTCGGCCGAAGCTCATCTGCAAGCTCACGACTCACGCAGCAGCCGCAATGCATATGCAGTTTCTTAAGTATTTTATCATATTCAAGTGTTTTCAGCACTTTATCCGTAATCATTTTTATCCTTTCAGACATACAGTCTATCTCGTCTTCATTCCACCTTCCGCACCCAATGACCGCGAGTCGAGTTTGGATACTGCGTTTGTCGTTTCCCGTTCACTGCTTCGTTTGCAGCAGCAATTCGTTCGGTAACTTCGTCAATCTGTTCCCCGACGAAGTTGAGTACATATCCTGCCGTTTTAGGAATTCTGTCAAACAAATCTATCAAATCTGTCGTGCGGCAATTCAGCATTCGAACAAGGCAGTTATCGGGATAACGGATGTTTACCAACGGGAAAACCCTTCCCGCTTCATCCGTGACGGCGCCTGCAATTCCCATGCAGTTTTGACAGCCTTTGTGCTCCTTTATCGGGCAATGCAGCAGCTGCATAAGCGGAGTTCTGCCGTGTATGCCGATAAGCATTCTGTCGGCAAGGGCAGAATGCTCTGCAATTGACGCAAGCTGCACTCCGGTCAGTTCGGGCGAAGGCATTATATAATCATATCCCAACTCTGTCAGACATTTCATTGTAAAGCTGTTCATTGCATTCATGCCGATGCCTGCGATTCGAATTAATCCGCCGCCAAGCGGAGCATGTGTTTTGCAGTTTTTTTCGTTTTGCATTGCATCAAACTCCGCCGCATTGTTTTTAAAATAATCGAAGAAGGCGATTTGACCGATATTATTTGTTTCAATGCCGTCAAAAGCACCTGATTCGGCAAACAACCTAAAGCATTGATGCTGTTTTTCGGTGATAATGACATTCGGAAGCGCAAGAATAAGTCTCTGCCCCTTTGCAAACTTTTCTCTGAGCTTCAAAAGCCTGTTTATCTGCGTTGCGTTGTCATCAAATGTACACGGTTCAAATGCAATAAACTCCGCTCCCGCTTTTGCCGCAGCTTCAGCAGCCATAACATTTGACACCCTTGCATACAGGAATCCCGCTGAATATACTTGCCTGTCCGCCGTAATACGGATATTCCGCACATCTGCTGCCGCCGTTTCATCAAATACCGGAACCGTGTTGCGTACATGATGCATGTTGAGCATTTCGTTTATACATTCTCTGCGCAACGCATTCAACTCCGCGGCCGAAATATAGCAATCGGGATTCATCCGCACGGTGCATTTTTGTGCAGCGAACGGGGTATTCCCGAGTTTTTTCAATCGTTCCGCGTACAATTCCGCCTGCTGCGGCTTGCTTGCCGTCTGCACAACAGCACCCGACATTGAAACAGCATGTTCTCCATCGGCAATGTTCAGCTGTGCCGCGCTTCCGACGGATAGTGTAAGCGTCATGTCAACCTCGCGCCTGCGATTCTCTCCCTGTATACTTTGTCTGGCTGCAGCCAAGGCAGCTTTATCCGGTTTGCTGTTTCCGACTCGATCCGTTTTAACCGAATCGCGGTACAGATGCGATGTGTTAAAGTCGCCTCTGTTAAAAAAAGCAAAGAGTTCCTGCTTCAGTTTTACGATTTCTGATGCATCGGCCCCGTCAAGTGCCGCACGGTAACAGCGCGTTACCGCTGCAACATATTCAGGCTTTTTCATCCTGCCTTCAATTTTGACACATGCCACGCCCGCTCTTTGCAATGCATTCAGGTGCTCAATCATGCATATGTCGTTCGGAGACAAACAAAAGTCTCTGTCGGACGGTCGGCCGGAAACGCTTGCGTTCTTTCGACAAGGCTGAGCGCATGTGCCTCTGTTGCCGCTGCGCTCACCGGACATCGAGGAATACAGACAGCTTCCGGAAAAGCTCATGCACAGTGCACCGTGCGCAAAAGTCTCAAGTTCAATATCGCAGTTATTCGAAAGGTATTTTATCTGAGCAAGGCTTGTTTCGCGTGCAAGCACCGCACGGGTCAGCCCTATGCGTTTGCAGTATTGAAGCCCGCCTAAGTCATGAATACCCATTTGAGTGCTTGCATGAAGCGTAAGCTCCGGCAGATTACGGCGAATGAGCCCGGCAAGCCCCAGATCCTGCACAAGCACGGCATCAACTCCGATTCGATAAAGCTGCTCTGCAAAAACAAGTGCATCACAAAGCTCACGATCGAATACGAGCGTATTTAATGTAATATAAGCACGCACTCCGCGTTCGTGACAGTAATCGACGGCGGAAATAATCCCGTCACCTTCAAAATTGTCTGCAAAACGTCGTGCATTAAAGCTGCCGCCGCCAAAATAGACTGCATCAGCTCCGTTTTGTACTGCCGCAGTCAGTGCTTCCCTGCTGCCGGCGGGTGAAAGCAATTCCATCTTTACTAAAACAATCCTTTTACAGCCGCATGTTATTCAGTATTAGCGGCACATCAATTAATTAATGCAAAAACGTCCGCTGTCTCAGCCGCCGACAAGCGTGCCGGATTCCGCTGCTGTTTCGGCAGTGTTTTCAATTGTGCTGCCTGTGCTGCTGTGAGCAGGCGCTGTGGGCAGATTTCTTTCTGCATTTGTCATCTGCTGCCCATTTCGCGCCGATGCCATCCTTGCGGCGGGCGTATTAATACGCGGCATGTTGCGCAGCTGAGAAATCTTTGCATCCAGAGCCTCGTAGTTTTCCTTGGCTCTTGCAAGCTCATCCTCTAATTCAAGCATTGCAAGCAATGTGCAGCGCGTTGCGCTCATTTGAGGATAACGCTTTTTATAGCTTTCAATCCGTGAGTTGATTCTCTTTTCAAGTTGTTTGACGTAATCAACGTCATCATCAGTTACTATCCGAAAACTCTGTCCCGAAAGGCAGAGGTTTATGTGATTCTTATCCATACCAATTCTCCTACCGATAGAGTTAGTCAAGATAGATTATACAGCATATTTGCCCGATTTGCAAGGACAAGAGTTCGATAGTTTTAATCCCGTCTTTATGATATTTTCAGCATTCGTAATGCATTATTATGTCGATATAGAATAATATTTTCATATTCATACACCCACCTGTTCATGTTGTACATAAATCCAACATGGACAGATATAATGTATCAGTGCAGCGTTCACGGTTTGATGTTTTAATATTTTTAACGTTTATTGCTTATTTTTCACATTCTTCGCTGCACCGGCCACAGCCGACCGCACAACATTCAATTAAGAAAGCACGAACCGGATAAACAAACAATCTGTATATCAGTTTCTGAGAGTAATATAGAATATTCTGTCCGTTATACGCTCCGGGAGTACTGACAACGGCGTTGCCCAAAGATTATGGTTGCAGGAATAAACCCGTTTCGGTTTCTTTGCTTAGATTGCCTTCGGCACTGCTCCCGCCATGATTTCCGGTTGCTTTGCGTCGCGTTTGCCGATCATCCATAAGCGGCTCCGTGCGTTCGAGAATCTTTCTGCAATGGTTCGAATTACTCTTTATATGATTTTTTACGGCTTCGGTACGCAAAGAATTAAAGAAACCTCTCTTGCCGTGCAAAAGAGGTTCGTCTGGCGTACCCGATGGGATTCGAACCCATGACCTACAGAGTCGGAGTCTGTCACTCTATCCAGCTGGGCTACGGGTACACGCTTGATACGGTTCATTGTAGCACATTGGAGCAAAATGAGCAATACCCTAAAACTAATATATCAAACTGATCGCGTTGACGATGAGTCACGCTTTTCCTTTTTCAAACAGATAAATCCCATTTAAATCAAATTACGTCAAGGACTTTATACCGCCGCTTTGTAAAAAGCATCCGAATCTGTTGTTCAAAGTGTCAAAACCTGTTATCCGGCTTTCGGTAACCGGTTTCAGCATCAACTGCATTTAAAATCGGCTTTCCGTCGAGCAGGCTTCGAATATTTGCCGCTGCAATCTCAATTATTCTGTCATGCGTCTGTTTAAGATGATAATAACCGGAAATATGCGGCGTTATCAATGCCCCGGGACAGTTCCAAAGCGGATGCCCCTGAGGGAGCGGTTCGGGATCGGTAACATCCAACCCGGCTTTAATTCGACCGCTGTTCAAAACGCGGACAAGGGCATCGGTATCCACGGCATTGCCTCTTCCGACATTGAGCAGTATCGCACCGCGCTTCATTTTGAGCAGCCGCTCTTCGTTCATCAATCCGCGGCTTTCTGCACTGTTCGGCAAAGCAAGCGCAACAACGTCCGCATCCGAAAGCAGGTTATCCAGTGCTTCAAGAGTGTGCAGCTCATTCACAAAATCCGGTTTTGCAGCTTGGGTGCGGCGTATGCCGATGCAGTACGCGCCGAGTTTTTTGCAGCGCATTGCAAATTCTCCTCCGATATCGCCAAGCCCGACAACAAGAACTTTTGCATTTTCTATGCTTTCAACGTTTCCTTCATCGCGCCAAAGTCCCTTGTTCTGATTGTCGCGATAGATATCAAGCTTTTTCATCAACATCAAAAGCATTCCAAGCATATGTTCACTGATTGCAAGTCCGTATGCACCGCTTGCGTTTGCAAGTTCAGCTCCCGCAGGAAGTTTACCCGCATAGGCGTCCGACCCGGCCATGTTAAGCTGCAAAAGCTTCAGCCGTGTGCATTCCGGAAGAATATCGACAGGGATATTGCCGACAACAACATCTGCGGACTTAATCATTTCGCGGTCCAAATCAAACGGATCTTTTGCGCATCTTTCATCGGCTCCGTTCAACACTCGGGCGAATTTGAAATTGCCTTCCGGGCAGGAAGCCTTAAGTGTATTGATATGTTCCTGCGTAACAGGCATTGCAACATAAATATTCATAAAAACATGATTCCTTTCGAACCGAGTCATTCACTCTTCTCAGTGTATTTTACTCGATTGCTGCGGAAAGTCAATATGTTGCCGAACAATGTATATATTTACAAAATGGGGTTGTAAATATCCTGTTGCAGTGTTAAAATGCTTTAGCTGTACAGTGGGATGAAAATTCATCCTTCCGAAAGCATCAAAAACAACGGAGGACTGTGTTCAAATGAGTGAAAAAAAAGCTGAAAAGCTTAAAATCGACCCCAAAACATTGCTTATCGATGTTCTGTACGACATAATCGGCAGCGTTCTTTACGGTGCAGGCATGTATACTTTTGCCGTTTCTTCAAATTTTGCACCCGGCGGCGTTTCGGGTCTTGCAATTCTTGTCAATTATATAACGGGCGGCAAAATTCCGATCGGACTTTGCACTGTCATTATCAATATTCCGATCATTCTTATCTGCATTCGAACTCTCGGCAAGATGTTCTTCCTGCGGTCGGTAAAGACGATTCTTATTTCTGCCGTTATCGTGGACTATATTATGCCGCTCCTGCCGACATACACGGGAGAGCCGATTTTGGCTGCAATTTTCGGCGGCATACTCGCAGGCGCCGGGCTTGCATTCATTTATATGCGCGATTCTTCAACCGGCGGTTCAGACTTTGTCATTCTTGCAATTCGCAAAAAGAATCCCCAGCTTTCAATAGGGAGCATATCCCTCGCTGTTGACGGTGTTATCATTATGCTCGGTTGGATCGTTTACGGCAACATAAACGCCGTCCTGTACGGCATGATAATGACTATCGGATACAGCCTGATAGTTGACAAGCTGATGTATGGTATCGATTCCCGCAAACTTCTTATCATCGTCACTTCCAACGGAGACAATGTTGCAAAGCGCATCGGCGAAGAGATTGAACGCGGAGTCACCGTTGCAGACGGCAAAGGCGCATACACCGGCAACAGTAAGCAGATCCTGTTCTGCACGTGTTCAAAAGCCGAAGTTTTCAGCATTAAGCGTATTGCGCATGAATGTGACAGCAAGGCTTTTGTCATGATAACATCCGTTGATGCCGCATACGGCGAAGGATTCAAGGAGCACGACGACTGATTCCCTGCCCGGCATTCTCTTTTAATTACTCTCCGAATCCGGTTGAAAAAGCACCGCTGCAGGGGTATAATACCGTTGGAATCATTTTTGAAAGGATGCCGTCCGCCATGATATGAGCGCGGCACAATGAGGTATAAAAATGGATTTTTCAATCGAAACCCTTAAGCAGGAAACCGCAGCAGTTATGGAAGAACTCTTCCGCAATTGCAGTGAAGGACATTACACGCTCCGTAAGGGAGACATACTCGTCATCGGATGCAGCACGAGCAAGGTGATGGGTTTCCATATGGGAACCCATTCAACAGAGGATGCGGCGCGAGCAATTATGGAAACAGTCCTCCCCTATGTTCACGGCAAGGGCCTTTTTCTCGCGTGTCAATGCTGTGAACATCTCAACAGAGCAATTGTTGTTGAACGCGAATGCATGGAAAAGTATGATTTTGAACAGGTTTCGGTGAAGCCTGCGCTTCACGCCGGCGGAGCATGGAGCGTTCAGGCAATGCAGCAGTTTACCGATCCGGTCGTTGTGGAGGATATTAAGATGCGCGCCCGTGCAGGAATAGATATCGGCGGCGTTTTCATCGGAATGCATATGCGTCCGGTCTGCGTTCCGATTCATAATGAAAACACAAAAATCGGCTGCGCAAATGTCACCATGGCACGCAACCGCCCCAAGCTCATCGGAGGCGAAAGAGCACAGTATTAAAATTTCTGTAAGAAACACAGATACAGATGTATTTGCGTACACATTTAAAAGAGCAGTGCTGCATCGGTCAAACCGATAATCTTTGATTCAATTATCAAAAACAAATGTCAGCCCTGCTCTTTTTGTTATCAAAAAAAGTGTTAAGCATCCGAGAATCAGAGCTTTTGAATCTGTTTATATATGCGCTGCATTCGTACGTCTATTGCTGCAATTTCATCTGCGCAGTTGAACATTTCACGGCTTATGTCTTCCGGAATGTTCTTGGTTGATTTATAACGCAAATCGTGTTCAAGGCTTGCCCAAAAATCCATTGCCACAGTTCGGAGTTGAATTTCCGCACGAGCGTACTCGGTTTTTGAGGACAGGTACACAGGGATCTCAACATCAAGATGAAGACTGCGATATCCGTTAAAATTAGGATTTTTTATATAATCCGTGCGTTCAATGAGCCTAACATCCGATTGACGCAGAAGCATATCTTCCATATCATAAACATCGTCAATATAGCAGCACACAACGCGCACACCTGCAATGTCGTTAAGGTTCTTCTTCGCGGATTCGATACTCGTGGGAAAGCCGCGCTGAACAAGTTTGTTGTACATGCTTCGGGTCGATTTAAGTCTGCTCTCAATATGATGAATCGGATTGCGATGATGATGAACCCTGAACTCACTGTTGAGGATTTCAAATTTCAGCCGCAGCTGCATCATGGCAGCAGTGTGTATATGCTGCAATTCGCGCAGTTCGCCGATATTTGCAAAGATGTTGTCAAAGGATTCCGGTTCCGGCAGCCGTTCTGAGGAGTTATCATCAATGTAGTTAATTTGCATATGTTTTTCTCACCCGACAATCACGAGTGTCCTTTCATTTCAGCTGCAAAAGCAAAGCAAGCTTTTCTTAGATTGAATTATACTATGCCGCGAATATAATATCAATACCCAAATTCGAATCAACGGTGACAAAAAAAGAATATGCTCATTTGCAGAATCCGTTCTAATATATTTTATTATGCACTTGCGCAGCAGGTTCAAGAATGATATAATAGATTGAAGTAAAAAAATGCTTTGAATTTTGCAATGCAGCTTTTTGAGCGCCTGATACTGCCCTTTCAGGCAGCAGGTTTTCAACTTATCTTTCAGATCAGATACGGAGGTTACCATGAATCGACTTTTCAAACTGTCTATTGTGCTCGTTTTGAGTGCCGCAATGTTTCTTTCATCGTTTTCCGCGTTTGCGGCAACGGATGACGAACTCACCCTTGATATCCGTCTTATGCAGGAGTTCTATTCACAACCTTGCCACAATGCGGATATCAGCAACGGCACCAAGATACTGTCCACATTCTATCAGCGTCCGACAGAATATGATCCCGACAGCATCGAACAGCTCATGCTGATGAACAACATGACGTGGGAAAACAATTATTTGCACACATTTACTAACTATGTTACACCGTACATTCCGAATCCCTGCTTTCTCGGTGCGGACGTTTTTCTCGGAGGAAATCTGATTCTTTCCGAAACGCAGGTGAGCGAAATTCGTCTGTTCATGGCGGGAACTCCGTCCATACATGCAAATAATTGTCCGAATCTTACTGCATTCAGCTTTATTACTCCCGTGTGCCGCGCAAACGATATTGAAATCGTCGGCGGAGCTCCCGTTACCGGGTTCGATGTCAAAGCAAGAATTTCATCCGTTCGTGTTGACCTTGCCGGTTTTGAAAACACATTTACCGTCAAGTGTCTCGGACGCGGCTATCTCGACATGAAACGTGCGGGCCGCAGTGTCGTTTTCCGTTCGTCAACCTACAGCGACTCAACAATGCACAGGTATTTTTGCAGCGGTGAGTTGATTGGCTCTAATGCCGAAGGTGATTTCGTCATTGGTGCGGAGGACGGCATTTCGAACGTCACTATGGTTTACGGCGGCGACGTCAACGCCGACGGAAGCATTTCACTTCCCGATGCATTGACAATAATGCGCTCCGCAATGGGCATTATACCTCAGCTTGAGCTTGATGATGCGGATATAAATGCAGATGATGCTGTTCAGCTTGATGATGCAATTGTACTTGCCCGTCTTTGCCTCGGCATAGAATAGAGCATCGACCTGCCTGCATTAATGTGCCGCACGGAAACGATGTTTTCTCCGTGCGGACAAAAACATTAGGCAAAAGGTTTTATATTTTATGAGCCCCCTCAGCCACGGCGTCGGGGCTTTTTGCATCGAATGCCGAATCACATGCCTTACGGGAGGAAAGCACTTATATATTAGTTGTTATTCCTGCAAAAAACATGCATATCGGCTTTACAGTTGCAGCAGGTTGTGCTACAATTACAGAGGTATTATATTTCTTTATTTTTTGGAGTTATTTTATGGTCAAAATTTGCTGTGACAGCACGGCGGACCTTTTGAACGAGGTTCACGGAACAAATCTGTACAGTCAGCGCGGCGTTACCGTTATGCCGCTTTATGTGCAGATAGGCGACGAGGAGTATCGCGACGGTGTGGATATCACAATGCGCGAGCTGCTCAAACGGTGCGGCGAAGCAAAAACGCTTCCCAAAACGGCCGCTCCGAGCGTTGAATCTCTGCAAAAGACATTTGCGGAGATGACAGCGGACGGGAGCGATGTTGTTTTTATCACAATAAGCTCTCACTTTTCATCAAGTTACAGCAATGCATGCATTGCTGCAGAAGGCAACGATAAGGTCTTTGTTGTTGATTCCCTCAACCTTTCAAGCGGCGTTGGACACGTTGTGCTCGAAGCCTGTGACATGGCCGAAAAGGGTCTTAACGGTGCAGAGATTAAAAAGGCACTTGATGAAGACATCATCCCGAATGTTGAAACCAGCTTCGTTTTAGACAGGCTGGACTACATGGTTCGCGGCGGACGCTGTTCGGCTGTATCCGCTCTCGGGGCAAACCTTCTGCAGCTGCATCCCGGTATTGAAGTCGCAAACGGCAAGATGCGTGTTGCCAAAAAATACCGCGGGTCATGGGAACGCTGCCTCAAAAACTATATCAAAGAGCGCCTTGAAGGGCGCAATGATATCCGCAGCCATCGCATATTCATTACTTACACGGAAACTCCCGACGAAATTGTTCAGGAGTGTGTAAAGCTTGTGCGTGAAATTGCGGACTTTGATGAAGTCATTCTGACAACGGCCGGTTGTACCGTTGCAAGCCATTGCGGCCCCAGGACGCTCGGGATTCTCTTCATCAGGAAATAAAACCGTTCAATAAAGCGATTGATGCTGAAAGGAGCATGAATATGAAAGCATATCTTGAACAAATGGGCATTCTTAACCCCAAGGCTGTTTATCGCAACCTCGCACCTGCTGAACTTGTTGAACATGCACTCGAAAGAGGCGAAGGCAAGCTTTGCAGCACCGGTGCATTTGTTATCAACACCGGAAAATACACGGGTCGTTCCCCCGATGATCGTTTCATCGTTGATGAACCTTCCGTGCATAATCTTATTGACTGGGGCAAGGTGAATGTGCCGATCAGCAGTGAGAAAGCAGATGCAATCTATGTTAAAATGTGTGCATATATGCAAAACCGCGAAGTTTTTGTTGTTGATGGCTTTGTCGGTGCAGATCCGCAATATGCGCTTCCCGTTCGTGTTGTCTGCGAAAACGCAGCAAGCGCATTGTTTGCAACTCAGGCATTTGTTCGCCCCTCAAAGGAGCAGCTCGATACTTTCGTTCCCGGTTTCACCGTTCTCTGCACACCGGGATTCAAGTGTTCCCCCGCTGCTGACGGTGTGAATTCCGAAGCGGCAATCATACTTGATTTCGAAAAGCATCGTGTAACAGTCGCCTGCTCGCTTTACAGCGGCGAAATCAAAAAAGGCATGTTCTCCGTTATGAATTTTCTCATGCCGCAAAGGGGTGTTTTCCCCATGCATTGCTCTGCAAACATCGGCGACGACGGCGACGCTGCGCTGTTCTTCGGACTCAGCGGAACCGGCAAAACAACGCTTTCCGCCGATCCCGATCGTTGGCTGATCGGCGATGACGAACACGGTTGGTCCGATAACGGCGTTTTCAATTTTGAAGGCGGCTGCTATGCAAAATGTATCAACCTTTCAAAGGAAAACGAACCCGAGATTTGGGATGCAATAAAGTTCGGTACGCTTGTCGAAAACGTCATTATGGACGATGCCCGCAAACTCGACTTTGCAGATTCCTCAATAACCGAAAATACACGTGCCGCCTATCCGGTTGAGTATATCCCCAACTGTGTGATTCCCGGCATGGGCAATCACCCCAAAACCGTCATATTCCTGACAGCTGACGCCTTCGGTGTTTTGCCGCCGATTTCAAAGCTTACAAAAGATATGGCAAAGTATCACTTTGTTTCCGGTTACACAAGCAAGCTTGCGGGAACCGAGCGCGGCATTAAGGAACCGCAGGCGACCTTCTCAACCTGCTTCGGTGCGCCTTTCCTTCCGATGCATCCTTCCGTATATGCAGAAATGCTTGGTAAGAAAATCGATGAACATAACGCAAACGTGTTCCTTATCAACACAGGCTGGTCCGGCGGTCCTTACGGTGTCGGCAGCCGCATGAAGATAAAATACACACGCGCAATGGTCACTGCCGCACTTGAAGGCAAACTGAACGATGTTGAATATAAGCTTCACCCCATCTTTAACGTACTCGTTCCCCAAACTTGCCCCAACGTTCCCGCCGAGGTTCTTAACCCGCGCGACATGTGGGCCGATAAGGATGCCTACGATGAACAGGCCAAAAAACTTGCAGCAATGTTCATAAAGAATTTCAGCAAATATAACAACATGCCTGAAAACATCATTAATGCAGGCCCCAAACAGATGTTGGATTAATTAATTACTGACTGCTTTTGATTTACCATTCAGCATTAAAATGCCCGTTTATCTGTTGCATAAGCAGATAAACGGGCATTCGCATCTTCCGGCTTGTTTTATACTGCTGAAAACATGAACGAAAGGGGCCGTTTTTTCGCAGTAAAAAGGCTGCTACCAACAAAGCACTGTTGACAGCAGCCTAATCATGTTCATTCCGTTATTTATGAGTTTAACGCTCAATACGGTTCAGCTATTGTAATCAGTCCTGGACGTAAGGAAGCAGAGCGACCTGACGTGCAGATTTGATTGCGGATGCGAGCGCCCTCTGGTGCTCTGCGCATACACCGCTCATACGGCGGGGCATGATTTTACCGCGCTCAGTGATGAACTTGCGGAGTTTTGCAGCGTCTTTGTAGTCGATATGTTCAACCTTATCAACGCAGAACTGACAGACTTTGCGCCTGCCCTTCCTGGGACGGGGCTTCATTTTGCGGTCTTCCATTGAAATTTACTCCTTTCGCAAAATTAAAACGGTAAATCCGAATCGGAAATCTCAGTAAAGCCATCAGTTGCACTGCCGGAGCTGTTTGCGGAATCAAAAGAATTTGCCGCGAAACCGTCACGCGCAGACTGCTGCCCCCTCCCGTCCTGCCAACTGTTTTGACGGGAAGCGGAGAAATTGCCGCCGTCCTGTGCGGATTGATAATCCTGAGGCGGATAATTTCTGTTGTAGCCCTGCTGGTTGGATTGATATCCCTGCTGCGGATAACTCTGACCGCCTGCTGCATCGCGCGGAGAAAGGAATTCGATCTCCTCAGCCGTGACTTCGAGAGAAACTCGGGTTGCTCCGTCCTTCCCCTCATATGTACGCGGCACAAACTCGCCGACAACAGCGATTTTTTTGCCCTTGCTCAAGAACCTTGAACAAGTTTCGCCAAGCTGTCTCCATGCAGTCACGCGATAAAAGTCTGTCTGACGTTCTTCGCGATTGCCCGAAAAACGTCGATTGACGGCAAGATTCATCGTGCATACGGTTATGCCGTTCGGCGTTGTGCGCAGTTCGGGATCACCCGTGAGATTACCAATAAGAAATATCTTGTTCATTCTAAATCCTTTCTCAAGGTTTATGCATGATGGCGGGTCACTTTGTAGCGCATGATCTTTTCATCATTCTTCATGTTACGCTCAAGTTCTGCGGGCAGCTCGGCGGGTGCGTCGAACACAACGAGAACATAGTAGCCTTCGGTCTTGTAGTCGATGGTGTATGCAAGACGACGCTTGCCCCATTCATCAACATTTTCGATCATGCCGCCGTTTGCGGTGATAACACCGTTGAACTTTTCGATTACGGACTTGGTCTCCTCCTCATTAAGCTCAGGCACGATAACATACAGACATTCGTACTTATTCACTTAATTCACCTCCTTATGGTCATATGGCACCGCACTTGCTGCGGCGCAAGGTGTTGGCATAATATTATAACATTTTCCTTATAGGCTTGCAAGGAGTTTTTTCATGTTTTTTTGCAATATCCTATATATTTATCGTGTCGTAAAGAAAAGGACGCACCGCATGTTGGGTACGGCTCGTCCCGTTCTTTTTTCCCTTCCTGTTTGGGAATCACGCATGAGTTGCGGCCAAGGACACCGCAATCATCAAGATAATTGCATTTTCTCTTCGGGCAGAGTTAAGACCGACACTGTCCTTCGGATAATTGCCGGCAACAAAGCATTTTCGAGAACAGTTGTTGGCTCTGTCCGCTGCAATGCTTTGTCGGCAAGCTTGCATTCATGATGCTTCAGCGAGCACAGATTGCAAGGCGCAGGATCGTAAGCGCATCAGCTGTTGAAACCGCCCCGTCGCCGTCCATGTCAGCAGCGCGAAGCTGAGAAGCATCAAGGTTGATAAGGCCGAGTGCGCAGCGCATGGCGGTCAGCGCATCGTCTGTCATAACCTGTCCGTCGCCGTTTACATCGCCGGGAACAAATGCCGAACCGTTGCTCTCGTATGCAATCCAAAGGTTATTGAGGCTCTGGTTGTAGTTGATGTGGACTTCATGTGTAGGCTCGGTGGAGAACTCTCCGTTATTATAAACGAAGCCTACGCGAGTGTAACCCTCAACTTCGTCCGTCGTTTCCACATTATAATACGGATACGGAGACCAACTGTTATCCGTGAAATAGAGACTCGTTCTTCCGTCAATGGTGTAGTACTCGGGATCTGCAACCATTGCTGCAAATTCGGGAGCAGCGACGACGTTGCCGTTTTCATCAATTGGCTGTCCCTCGGAATTTACAAGGTAGTGATGTTTAAGAACAAAACCGCCGGAAACATCCGCCTGCGGCACATCGAATTCCGCAGTGCCCTGCTCTCCGTTTTCGTTATAAACAAACCGCGGACCTTCATCGGTGCCGGTGGTTGTGAACAGTCTTCCGCCCTCGTCAAGGAACTGATTGAGCAGCTGGAAGTTGGCATAGTAATAGTCCTGAATATCGATTCTGAACTTCATCGTTATGACATCACCGGGGTTGATTTCACCGAGATTCCAAACGATTGCAGGCTGTTCGCCACCGGAATAATTTGCGTTTCCCCGGCTTGCATAGATGTCGTAGCGGACCGCAGTATTCTCATAGTTGTATACACCGAGGTCGTTTGTGCAAACCGGATTCTTAATGCAGGAATAAACGGTTTCCATCGGGTTGAAAACCATGCATTCGGTTGCAGAAAGACTGATGCTGCGAATTCGAAGCGTGATTTCCCACGTCCAGCCGCTGCCCATGGATGCTGAATCCTCCGAATAGGTCAGGAGCTGAAAGCTTTCGGTGTTGGTCCGTGTTTCACTCTCCGCTGCAAATGCGGGCATGCAGCATGCAAGAAGCATAATTGCTGCCGTCATAAGGCCGATGAGCTTCATTCCGAAGCTGCGTTTTGAACATCTGTTCATTTTCTTCCTCCAATGTTTTTCTTTTTTGCTTTGCGTCACATCGCGGCCCCGCGGAATTCATTCAACGGTTGGCTTTTTATGCATTGCCGTCTTCGGAAAATCACGGGTGATACCGACTCAGCCGCAAAACATTGTGTTCTATGAGTATAGCATATTCCTCGCCTGTCGTCAATGTTTATCGATTACTTTTTCGGAAGATCATGATATACAATTATGTTCAGGGTATTCTCAGCTTCAGGATAACTTGCACCTGTCAATGGAGTTTGAAATCAAAACCGAATCTGTGAAGACCATGCAGATATTTTCTTGGTTATGTACATTAATGCTGCTTCAATGCGTTGCCTGTTTTCCCGCATGTTTCGCATTATCACCCCGAATTGATTGACAGATGAACCGTAAAATGCTAAAATCAGCTCGAACGCGAAACCAACCCGATGTTTCGCCGCAGCAGGATGGACAGGAGGTAATCGATGCAGAACACAGTAATACTCAGGGGACGTGACCTTTTTGGAACTACCGTCATCGACAACCGTTTTATTTCCGAACTCGTGCCGGATGCGCCCGAAAATGCCGTCCGCGTGTATCTGTACGGGCTTATGCTTGCCGGCGGCGCGGTTTCGAGCCCCGTTTCGATTTCTGATGCACTCAAGCTCAGCGATGCACAGGTTGCCGAAGCCTTCCGCTATTGGGAAAAATGCGGTATTGTGCGAATTATCGACGGCAGTCTGCTTTCCGTAGAGTATCTTAATCTTTCTGCCTCTCTTCCCGATAAGCGACCCGTTGACAACGAAAACGCACATTACTCAAAGCTTGTTCAGCGTTTGCAGGCTGTTCTCGGAACAAGGAACATGTCCGGTGCGGAATTGCAGAAAGTTTATGATTGGGTGGAAATATTCGGGTTTGAGGATGATGCCGCTCTGCTCATCGTTCAGCATTGCATAGAAAAAAAGGGCGCACGGGTGCATATCAACTATATGGATTCGGTTGCCAAACGTCTTATTTCCGAGGGCCGTACAACCGCTGATTCGGTGGCGGAAAGCTTCTCAATGGAAAACGATCTTGCAAGCGGCGCGGCCGCAATTCTAAAGCGCTGGCGCAACAGCCGCCTTCCGACCGAAGACGAACTTGAACTGTATAAAAAATGGACAACTCAATGGGGCTTCAGTGACGAAGCCATTGAAATCGCCTGCCGCGATGTTGTTGCAATCGATAAACCGAACTTCAAATACCTTGATGCAATTCTCGGAAAATACCATGAAAACGGCAGTGTTTCGCCCGAAAAGATGCGCGAATTGCTGCGCGAGCAGGATATGCTTGCCGAGCTTGCACGCCGCGCATTTGCCAGAGCCGGACTTAAGCGCACGCCAACATCATCCGACAGACAGCAGGTTGAACTCTGGTGCAGCGACTGGTGCATGAATTCCGAATTGATTCTTTATGCCGCCGAACTTGCGTCAAAGAAAAGTACTCCGTTTGCAGAAATGAAAAGGATGCTTTCGGATTGGCACGAACGCGGAATCGTATCGGTTTCTGCTGCACGGGAAGAAACCGAGCTCAGCAATGCCGCACATCCGGCAGCTGCTGCATCAAAGGGGAAACCTGTTAATCGTGCTTTAAATTACAAACAACGTCAATACAGTGCCGAAGAGCTCCGTGCTCTCGGTGTTGATCTCGGAGATGATGTATATGAAGATTAAATCTGCCGCCTTCTGCAAAAAACTTGAAACCGAGCTTTCGGAACGCAAGCGCAGAACCCGCCGTATTGAGAGTTCCCGCCTGCAGGAGGTCTATTCACGCAACCCCGAAATAAAAAAGCTTGATGACAACCTTGCGACTATCGCATTCGACATGGGCAGACAGCTTATGAATGCGGGAAATTCCGAAGAAATTCGTGGGCTCGCCAACGCTCTCATAGAAAAAAAACAGCGCGAGCGTCGAGAACTGCTTGTATCCTCCGGTTTTCCCGCCGATTATCTTGACCCGCAATATGAGTGTACGCTGTGTCATGATACCGGCCGCGTTGCCGGTGGGGAACTTTGCCGCTGCGTTGTCCAGCTTGCAATCAACACCGTGTTTGAAAGCTCCGGTGTCAGTGCTGCCCAAAACTTTAGGAATTTTGATTTGAACCTTCAAAAAAATCCAAAGGACAGAAATGTAATGAGCCGCATTCGTGATGCTGCCGAGGCCTATGCAAACGCATTTCCGAACAATGAACGCCGTGATCTGCTTTATCAAGGGGAAACGGGAGTCGGTAAAACTTATCTTTTGAATTGCATCGGCGGAAGAGTTCTTGAACGCGGCTACTCCGTGCTGAAAATCAGTGCTTATAAGTTGATTCAATTAACTCTGGACAACCTCCGCAACGAACCTTCCGAACGACCTGATTACATACTGCCGGATCTTTTGATAATTGATGATCTCGGAACAGAGCCTATGATACGAAATATCACTATTGAGACGCTGCTGTCCATCGTTTGCGAACGTCAGGATCTTGACAAGGCAACAATTATTGCAACCAATCTTGCCGTCACCGATGAAGACGGAGTGGACACGCTTCAATCCGTTTACGGCGAAAGGTTTGCATCAAGATTCATGGCTCCGCGAACCGCAAAGATCCAGCGAGTCCGGACGCAGAATGTGCGTTTGTCATTGTAATTCGTTTCTTTATTTTCACCCGCACTACAGTTGAACAGCACAAAAGGGCAGCGCAGCGCGTTTGCCCTTTCAATATTTCATATTCGATTTTTGCGCGATAAAGCCTCCTGTCATTGTGTTTTTTTCTTTGCTTTGTGTTCCGCTGTCCGCTGCTTAATTTTTTCGTACAGTGAAAGTATATCCTTGCGCTGCCAAAGAAGAAGTCCGGCAAACAGCAGTAAGGGTGCAACATACAGCGCCGCAGAAAGGAAATCACCCTCCACAAGCTGATCGCCGACAGCACAAAGCGTCAGCACCGTCGGTATGCAGCCCGTCATTACAGCAAGCATATATGAGCGGAAACCGATTTTCGTTTTTGATGCAACATACGGAATCAAACCGTTCGGAATAACGGGAAGAACGGATGCAAAGAAAACACTAAATGCAGGATACTTTGCATCGGTAATAAAATTCTTTTTCTTGCTGCCCGTTTTTTCAACAGGTTTGCCGGGAAGAAGCTGCTCAAGCTTTGCTCCGAGCTTGCGGACGGAAATAAAAATCAGAGCATTTGCCGAAACATAGCCGAGATAGCAAACGAGAAACCCGCGCCAAGTTCCGAAAATTACGCCGACAGCAACCTGAATCGGAACGCTGGGAAGTGCAATTGTAATTATTTGAATGAACTGCAACAAAAAACCTATTGCGTAACCGCTGAAATCATGAAATGAATTCAGATACTCCTGCACATCACTCTGCTGACCGTTTGCAAGCACATCAATAAAACCGGGCAGAACACTGTTCAGCGAAAAAAATATTAACGCCAAAACAACAAGTATCAGGCCGATTTGAATCAATGCTTTGATTATTCCGTTTCGCTTTGCCAAAAAACTCCTCCGCTGTGCAGCGCGGCTTCATCAAGCCCCGCTGCTTTTATTGTACTGTCGATAATATTTGTTTTATATTGCCAGCAGGCTAATCTTCGTTTTCCATGCTTATATTCTTCGTAATTTCAAGCGCTGTTGCCGTTGCTGCCAAACCGCCGCGTGCTGTCTCACGCAGATCGACGTTCATGAGTCTGCCGACACTTCTCATTGCGCCGACAACCTCATCAAACGGGATGATACTTGAGATTCCCGCAAGAGCCATGTCCGCTGCCAACACGGCATTTGCCGCGCCCATTGCATTGCGCTTTATACAGGGGCATTCCACAAGCCCTGCAACGGGATCGCATACAAGTCCGAGTATGTTTTTAACAGCCATCGCAGCCGCGCTTAATGAAGCAGCCGGAGACGCTCCGCAAAGCTCCGCAAGCGCTGCCGCAGCCATTGCAGACGCAGAACCTATCTCCGCCTGGCATCCGCCCTCAGCACCTGAAATGCTTGCATTGCGGGCAATAATTACGCCGACGGCGCCCGCCGTAAACAAGCCGTTAACCAGGTCTCTGTCGGTAAATCCGTGTTTCTCACTGCACATAACAAGCACAGCAGGCAGCACACCGCTTGCACCCGCCGTCGGTGCTGCAACGATCCGCCCCATTGAGGCATTCACTTCAGCAACAGCAAGAGCAGCGGCGCAGATTTGTGCCATGTCCCTGCCCATATTTGCTTTTTCGGCATAAGCCATGAGTTTTTCGGCGTTTCCGCCCGCAAGTCCCGTAACGGTCTGTTGATTTTCCTCCAACCCGAATCGAATTGATTTTTGCATTGTCAGCAGATTTTCAAACATTTCGTTTACAAGTTCGTCACGGGTTTTTTCGCTTGTCTCCGCCTCTCGACGAATCATAACCTCCGCAATCGTCAGGTTTTTTTTTTCGCAAAGGGCAATAAGTTCCCTGCCCGTTGAAAATGCATAACTCATACCGCGCAAATCTCCTTGATTTCCCCTACCATCCGGGCGATTTCTCTCAGTTCTTCGTTGGAAACAACCGCATCCGTTTCAATCACCATGCATGCGTCCTGTCGTTTTGCATTGCGGAATACTTTCATGAACGCAACATTGATATTTCGCCATGCCAACAGCGCCGTGACCTTTGAAATGATTCCGGGCATGTCGCGATAAAAGGCGATAATGGTCGGATAATCCCCGCTAAACGAAACTTCCATTCCGTTTATTTCAACGATTTCAATGTTCCCACCGCCGATGCTGACGCCAACCAGCGAGAATTCGCGCCCGGCTTCTGTAACAAAATGAATCCTTGCAGTGTTCGGATGATCCGTTTCTTCCGAACTGTAGTTAACTTTTATATCGACACTTTCGCTTTTTGCAAGCAGCATCGAATGTTTTACTCGTGCATCATCAGGTTCAACACCAAGTATACCTGCAATAACGGCCCTGTCCGTGCCATGTCCGCGACCCGTTTGTGCAAACGAGCCGTAAAGCGTGATTTCTGCACTCTTAATCTTTCCCCGCGCTATTCGGTGTGCAACCAGTCCGATACGAACCGCACCCGCCGTATGCGAGCTTGAAGGACCGACCATACGCGGTCCAATTATATCAAATACACTGAATTCTTTCATCCTTTTATTAAACAAAGCAATCCAAGCCTGCCCGCAATTATACGACGTGTTTATTCTGTCGTTCGGGCATGCCTGCATTGCATGTGAAACGTCATCTATACCTCTTCGGGGGTATCCGACTTTTCCGTCTCCTTCCGGTCATCAAGGTTTGATATGGAACGAATGCCCGCAACACCGTCAACAGGCAGGGAAAAGCAGATTCCCATTCCCTCTTTTGACAATCCCGCATCGCGGCAAATCGCTTCCATTATTGAATTTCTTTTTTCGCGTTCGGTCAAAATCAGCACAAGCTCTTTTTCGGGTTGAATAATCGCACCGAAAAAATGCTGCAGTTCGTGCGTTCCTGTCCCGCGTGCATTAACGACCGTGCCTCCAAATGCACCGGCTGCCTTTGCCGCGCTCATGACTTCATCCGCAAAGCCGCGGTTGACAATTGTAAGTATCAAATCATGTTTTATCATGCAATCCTCCAAACACAATTACGTTTTGCACGCGTCTTCAATTTAAATCAATCAAGTTCGCACTCGCCTTCATTCCGGCCAGCAGAGCATAGGAATCGAGCTGTGAAGCAAGCCCGGAAAAAGGTATCGAAAACGCAATCCCCTTGCCTCTCTCGTTAAGGTGAAGAGTCACCGCAAGTTTTTCCATAATTTCGCCCTGCCGCGACTGTCCTACAGTGAGCATCACAATGTCCTTCTCGCTTTCGCCGAGACCGAGCATTGTGAGCATCGCATTGTCGGCAGTTCCCCTGCCGCGGAGCACAACGCTGCAGCTTATTCCTTCGCGGGCACACAGTTCCGTAACGGTTTCACCGTCTCCGCGATTGACAATGCAGGTTATAAGTTTTATAGGTTCAACAGCATTGTTTTTCATTTATATACCCTCCGGTTCAAATTCAATGACCGTTACACCGTCATCAACCTGTTTTGCGCTCTTGCTGCGTTCAACACGCATAAGCTTGATTTTGTATACGCATCCGAGCACCTGAATCGTTATCAGCGGCGTTAATGCGACCATTGCAACAAGTCCGAACGCGTCGGTTGACACATTTCCGCCGAGTGCAATACATGCGCCCATTGCAAAGGGCAGCATGAATGTTGCCGTCATGGGACCGGATGCAACTCCGCCGGAGTCAAACGCAATAGCCGTGAAAACTTTGGGTGCAAAGAACGAAAGCTCAATCGCAATTGCATAACCCGGGATAAGAAAATACCACAAGGAAATTCCTGTCACAACACGCAGCATTGAAATACCAACGGAAACAGCCACGCCGATGGAAAGACTGAGCAGCATGGCACGCTGCGAAATCGCACCGACGGTTATCTCTTCAACCTGTTTATTGAGAACACGCACCGCAGGCTCCGCCAAAACAACAACGAAGCCAAGCACCATGCCTATCGGTATCAATATCCACGGAACGGCCGTTCCCGCAAGTGCACCGCCCAAAAATGTTCCCGCAGGCATGAAACCTACGTTTACGCCCGTCAGGAAAAGCACAAGGCCGACGAATGTATAAACAAGACCTGCACCGAGCCTTATCAGCATTTTCTTGGGCAAATGCAAAAAAACAAACTGAAAAATTCCGAACAGCAGCACTATCGGCAGCAATGCAAGCGCAACTTCCTTTATGTAGCCGGGCAAGCCTCGACCGAATGCAGCAGCCACCGCGCCGAAATCGCCGTATTCAGGAAGGGCGGAAACTCCGCTTGAAACCTCATTTACGCCCGTTGCAAGCCCGAGTATAAGCATGGCGAGAATCGGACCGATCGAACAGAGCGCAACCATGCCGAAGCTGTCATCCTGCGCATTCTTGCCGCCGCGTACAGCTGCAAAACCTATGCCGAGAGCCATGAAGAAAGGCACAGTGATCGGCCCGGTCGTAACTCCGCCGGAATCGAAAGCAACAGGGATAAACGTGCCGTTATCAATTGCCATTGTGCCGGCAACGGCGAAAACAAGCACATAAAGTGCAAGCAGAATCTGCGTAAGCTGAATTTTTTTGATTATTCTCACAAGTGCAAGCACAAGGAACGAGCCGACGCCTGCCGCAACAGTAAGAATAACCGTCCACCGATTAAGTGTTTCAAACTGATCCGCAAGAACCTGCAAATCCGGTTCGGCAACGGTAATAAGTGCGCCGATCATGAACACCGCAGGAATAAGCACGAGGTAGTGCTTTGACTTTATAATATGCGCACCGATGCGTTCACCCATCGGCATCATTGCAATATCCGCACCGAGCGAAAAAAGCCCCATGCCCAAAACAAGCATCACTGCACCGATAAGGAACGCAATGAGCATATTTGTCGGCATTGGGGTAATAATTTGAAGCAAAAGTACGATAAGCGTTACCGGAATAACCGACGCAACCGCTTCCTTCAGTTTTTCGGACAATTGTTTTCGCATAGTCTCTCCGTTAATTCATTATTGGGTTCATTGTACCATTTTTCAGTACGGTATACAACCCCCAAAGCCTGAATTTCGTGAAAGACAGCCGCAAATACCGTCAATTTCGCTTAATTCACTGTATTTTCGGCATCATTCGACAATTCGTTTCGAACGGACTTTGCAACGTCGGGTTTGTTTGTTATCACGGAATCAACGCCGAGCATAAGCATCGCCCGGATATACTCCGGTTCATCCACCGTCCACGTGTTGACAGCAATGCCGTTTTTTCTGCATTTCGGAATCATGCACGGCGTGTTTGCAATGCAGGGGAAGAACGGGTGCAGCGCATCCGCATTTGCCGCCATTGCCGCATTCCACGGATCAATCAGCATCGTTGAATACAAAAGTCCGGTTTTTGACTGCGGTGAAATTCGTTTAAGTTCCTGCATCGCATAATGATTGAAAGATGAGTACAGCACCCGTCCGCTCATTCCGTATTTTGCTTCCGCCTCAAGTGCTTTTTCAAGTATTCCCGGATAGAGGAATATGCTGTTTTTAACCTCAACATTCACAAGAAGTTCTGTATCGGCAAGCAGCTCATATACTTCGCCGAGGGTCGGAATGCGAAGATTGCAGAAACCCGAATTTGTCATTGTTTTTGAAGCATCGAGCTTTTTCAGTTCTGCAAGCGTAAAATCCTTCACAAAACCGTGACCGTTCGTTGTTCTGTCAAGCATTTCATCGTGTATCACAACCAATCGGCCGTCACGGCTCAGGTGAATATCCAGTTCCACCCCGTCCACGCCGATATCAACTGCTTTTTCAAACGCAGGCAGTGTGTTTTCCGGCGCATATGCGCTTGCGCCTCTGTGAGCAAAAATCTTTTTGAGCATAACTGTCTCCTTTTCGGGAACAATTCAATATATGCGATGTTCCGAGTTAATTACAGCCTTCATATTTTTGTTCGGGTGGGCCGTCAACATCCGGCTCGGCCGTTCCGTATGGGATTATTCCAACATGAAGTTCAACCTTTACGGGCAAATCTGCCTCCGCTATTCCTGTTTTTGGGGTTTGCTGACAGTACCCGTTTCGCTGTTGAGCAAGTTGCTGCATCAAGCTGCGCGTCACTTTTCGTTGTAGTGATGTCCCGGGCAATCTCCGTTTCCGAAAAGGCAAAAACATGGTTTTTCGCGAAAACGCAGATTAAATCTTAACCCGATTTCTCTTAAAATCAACGATGCCTTCGGCCGGGCATGAAAATGCTTCGCCCGGCCGAATTGCAGCACAGCCTGCCGACAAATGCAGTTGTCAGCAGCTAAAACGTTTCTCTGTTTTATTTAATCTCATCGCGGAGCATGGGCATACTCATGCAGCGGGGGCCTCCCCTGCCGCGGCTCAGCTCGCCGCCGGGAATGGGACTGACCTTCACTCCCGCCTTATCTATAAGCTCGTTTGTGATGATGTTGCGATCATATGTTATAATGCTGCCGGGAGCCATAGCCAAAGAATTTGAACCCATGTTCCAGTGTTCGCGCCTGTATTGGATGGGATCTCCTCCGCCCATTTCAACGAATGTAACTTTGTCAATCCCGAGGGCGCGCTCAAGAATCTTTGCTGTTCCGTCAGTCGTACAGGAAACATTGATTCCGCCGTTCGCAGCAGGAGTCAGTTCATAGATATCAAACCATTTATGCGCAATGCACGGATGTGCAAGGAACTTATCATAATCAATATGCGTCATAAGCACGTCAAGATGCATATATGTGCGTGAGCTTGGATTCTTAAAGAGCAGCACACGCTCATAGCCGCGCTTAAACAGTGTCAGCGCAAGGCGTTCAACAGCGGCGACACTTGTTCTTTCTCCGCTGCCGATTGCAACGCATTTGTCGGAAAGAGACAGAACATCTCCGCCTTCAATGCCGCAGCCGCAGTTAAAATCATAAAGCATGTCCACCGCGCCTTTTCCGAAATACTCACTGTATTTATGAATATAACGAACGAAGAGAGTTTCGCGCATACGCGCAGGCATACTCATTGCGGAAATTGCCATGCCCGTGCCGAGGCAGAAACTGATATCGCGAGTGAAGTAGAGATTGGGCAAGGGATCGGTAAGGAAGGGATAATCTTCCTTAATATAATACTGAATGGGTTTATCTGCCACTCCGCTGAGATCAGCTCTTGTGATACCTTTCGCAACTGCATCGAAAAGCTTATCGTAAGGTACGGATTCAAGATATTCCGTGACCGCTTTTGAAAGGCTGAGTCCGCGTACCCCGAGTTCAACGAAGTCTTTTATGAATGCCTTACGCACAGCATCATCTTTAACAACTTCCTTGAACATATCCTCGATATAAACGACATCCACGCCGTTAGCGCGAAGTATGCCTGCAAAAACGTCGTGTTCCTCACCTGCACGACGAACATCCGGCGTATCCTCCGCAAGCATGCGTTCAAGATAGTCCGGCATGAGATTCTGAAGCTCGATTCCGGGTCGATGAAGCATAACGCGTCGGAGTCTGCCGATTTCGGATTTAACATTAATAAATTCGTTCATTTCTATTCCTCCGGATGCGGAAACGGTTCCCGCGCCAAACGAGATTTCTGCATGAAATGCACCCCGGGCAGCGCAAACGTTTAAAGCATGCTGCCGAAACCCCCGCCCGAACACAGGAAGCACCCGCGTTTTTTAATTTATTTTGCACGCTCATTATATCATAATGCGACGGAAAATGTAAACAGGTTTCGCCCCAAAGAATTGTATCCGTATCGTTGGAGATGCCTTTCAACCTGAGCAAAACGCCCGAAAAAGCACAGACTCCTCATATCAATCGGTATATGATTTGTTCGTGTTTTTTCCCGCTCGCACTCGAATATGCAAAATTTCTTTCCTCTGATTAAAAATTCGGAAGGTCTTTTCTCCGTTTTTTTGATTTAAAGCCGAGGCTTTTCGCAAATCTCCATAAACTTCATGAACAATTCTATTGGAAGGACGCCTTTTTTCAAAAGCTCCGGATTCGAGTATACCTCCAGCTCATGTAAGTTGTGTGCATGGTACAGTTGCTGCATTATATTTTCAAAACTCCTTCCGTTTTCGCCCCAACGTTCGGTTCTGATATTTATTTTCGAAAACGGAACAAACTCCTGTTTCGGCGGGACGGCATCGGCAAAATTGCCGACGTAAATCAGAGACTTTGGAATGACCCTCTTGCAGGTTGACCGCAGTGTTACTCTGTATTCAGGCAAAACACCATACTCATTTACTTCGAATTTAACTTTTGATCTTTCTGCTATTAATTCTTTATCATTTCCTCCGCTCAGGGGATAAAACCGATTCTCATAATGCGTAAACCCGATTTGAATGTATTCACATTCGTCATATTCTTTAACGTTTTTTGGCAAAGCGTCACCGTTCGAAAGCTTCACGTATACGATCGGAACTGTTTGCCATGGCTGACATTTAGCCGTGTCCACCGTGCAAAGCAGAAGGTACTGCGCCTTTGAATCAAATAAGGGCTGCATCTCTTCACTGATTTTCAAAGCGTAAACATCGCCTATTTCCCATCCGCAATAATAATCCTTGGGCTGTCTGTAAACCGTCCTTTTTCGCTGCGGGGAAAGCAAAGTTTCCTTCAAATCTGCCAATGCCTTTTTTCTGTGGCGATACGTTGTTTCTGTTTCACCTTTCCAAAGTTCAAGTTCGCTTCCGTCTTGTATGCAACTTAATGCCCGCTCCTTGACCATTGGGTCAAGCCGTCCGGTTTTCCATTGAATATAAGCTAATGCCAACCAGAATACGTATCGCGTATCATCATAGTTGAAGTCTCCTTCTCGCTCATATTCAGCGATTAAGCTGTTCATTACAGACTCATCGTCTTCTCCTTTGCGAATACGATCCATGTAGGTGTCTTTGACGTCCAAAGCATAGTCGCTTTGGAATATTCCTGTTCCCCATGTTCCCATAGAATTCCTCCTGATTGTTAAAAGTTCATTTATCGGTGCTGAGTATAGTTTACAGTATATCAACGTCGTTGTCAATGAGTTTAATGTAAAGGCAAAGGTTCCTCCCGTTTTTTCTATCGATTTATTCGTCAATTCGCTTAAAAATTAAAAACGCCAACAAACCGATCAGTGGCCTGAACCGTGTTTTTCAAGCGCGGGTTTCTTTTATTGAACTGTGAAAAAGCACGGAAGACATTATCTCCCGTGCTTTTGAGCTTCAGCTCATCTTTTCATTTTAAAATTGAATAATCAGTCCTCGGGATACAGAGGATACTTTTCGGTAAGCTTTGCAACTTCAGCCTTTACTCTTTCGACTGCATCTTCGCCGTTAAATACGATATCTGCAATCAAACCGCCGATAATAACCATGTCTTCTTCTTTGAAGCCGCGGGTGGTCAGTGCGGGAGTGCCGATGCGGATACCGCTGGTGATGAACGGGCTGCGGGTTTCAAAGGGAATGGTGTTCTTGTTGACGGTGATGTTTGCAGCGTCAAGGAGGTGCTCGACTTCCTTGCCGGTTCTGCCGCTTGCGGTCAGATCAACGAGCATCAGGTGGTTATCCGTGCCGCCGGAAACGATGCGAAGGCCTGCCTTCTGAAGGCTGTCGGCAAGAACTGCTGCATTCTTGACAACCTGCTGCTGATATACCTTGAACTCAGGCTGAAGTGCTTCGTGGAAGCATGCAGCCTTTGCCGCAATGGTGTGCATAAGCGGGCCGCCCTGTGTGCCGGGGAATATGCCCTTATCGATTGCTTTTGCATATTCTTCCTTGCAGAGGATGATACCGCCGCGGGGACCGCGCAGGGTCTTGTGAGTGGTGCTGGTGACAACGTCAGCATAGGGTACAGGATTCATATGCAGACCGGCTGCAACAAGACCTGCAATATGTGCCATATCGACCATAAGGATTGCGCCGACTTCCTTTGCAATATCGGAAATGATGTCGAAACGAATCTCACGGGGATATGCACTTGCGCCCGCAACGATAAGCTTGGGCTTGCATTCATTCGCAATGCGGCGGAGTTCATCATAATCAATGCGCTCGTCCGCTTCGCTTACGCCGTAAGGAACAACATTGAAATATTTGCCGCTCATGTTTACGGGGCTGCCATGCGTAAGGTGACCGCCATGGGACAGGTTCATGCCGAGAATCGTATCGCCGGGGTTAAGAAGCGCAAAATAAACGGAAAGGTTCGCCTGTGCGCCGGAATGGGGCTGGACATTTGCATGTTCCGCACCAAAGAGCTTTTTGACACGATCACGGGCAAGATCTTCAACCTTGTCAACGCATTCACAACCGCCGTAGTAACGCTTTCCGGGGTAGCCTTCTGCGTATTTGTTGGTGAGATGGCTGCCCATTGCCGCCATAACGGTTTCGCTGACGAAGTTTTCGGATGCGATGAGCTCGAGGTGGCTGCGCTGACGTGCAAGCTCCTCTTCCATGTAGCCGCAAAGCTCGGGATCATGTGCCCGAATCAAATCAAACTGGATCATTTTATGCCTCCATAGAGTTTATTGATATTCCGAGTGATATTATAACTCAAAAGCTATTCCTCGGCAACCTTGAGCAATAAATATAATTAAAACTTTTTTTGCACGAATTCAAAACAGAATCAGGGCTCATTCAGAAATTCAAGAATGCTTTCGACCGATTCGAAACGATTTATGTGCATCATTGCTTTTTTCTTTGTGCAAACGGATAAATACGCATCATTGAAATCCGCTGAATTCCCGCTGCCTGAAATACTCAAAAGTACGGCACGGCCTGCCTCAAGCTTCGTGCCGCGCTTAATTGTCCATACATCGGAAGAACCGTCGCCTGCGGCAATCAACTCCAATGTGCGCATTCCGCCCGGTATCCCCTCCCCCGTCATTTTGAGGAAGCTTTCTTTAACAGTCCATATACGGGAAAGCAACTCGTCCGCGTTTGTTGAATCGCTCATCAGCTCCTCCTGAGGAGACAAGATGCGCTTTGCCGCAGCCTTGCTGAATGTGTGTCCGCGTTCAACATCAATCCCGACCGGCTCTCGGGCAATTGCACAGGCAGCATATCCCTCTGTGTGTGAAATCGAAATATGACCATTTTGGATTGTAGGTTGGCCGCTCTCTTTATATGCATAATCAGACGGAGCAAACGGTCGCCCGCTGTTTTTCATTGCTGCACAGATTGCAAGCTCTGCCGCAGCAGATTGTTCCAAAGCGGAAATGTGTTTTTCAGACAGGGAAGAATCCTGCGGATTCAGCAGCCAACGGCCAATCTTTCCGAGTCGAGTCTCCGAAAAAAAAGGCATCAGTTCATGTTTTAATGAATGTTTTTCCGAAAAGGAATACGGCACGTACGAAAGGATGCATATTTCAACAAGCGAACCCTTGAAAAAAGGTTCGCTGTTTTCCGTCGATATGCGGTCGTCACCGTTCAGTGACGCCCTCTTTTTTACCTTATTCAAATTCACATTCATAATATATCATTATTTATTTCTTCTGTCAAGCACCGTGCGAATTGAGCTGTTGTTGCTTTTTTGTCGATTTTGGGTTATACTGTATTCAGGCAACAGCTCGGAAAGCGCAGCGCAGCGCATTTATGTTCTGCTTCTGCATCATCCTTTGCCTCAGTCACGAACAGAAACCGGAGGGCTTCTCATGAACCTGCTGCACATGAAATATGCTGTTGAGATTGCGGAAGCAAAATCAATCAACAGAGCATCGGAAACGCTTTTTGTCGGGCAGCCTACGCTCAGCCGCGCAATAAAGGAGCTTGAGCAAAATCTCGGCATTAAAATATTTGACCGCAGTGCAAAGGGTATGTTTTTGACGCCCGACGGTGAAGTTTTTATTCGATATGCAAAAGCTATTCTTAAACAGGTTGATGAAGTTGAAGCTGCCTTCCGCCGTTCCGGCACTCGACGTCAGCGTTTTTCGCTTTCATGCCCCCGTGCAAGCTATATTTCCGATGCATTCACGGCATTCTCACTGCTGTTTAAGCCCTCGGATGCCATCGATGCGTTTTACTATGAAACCAACTCGGCAAACACTGTGAAAAATGTCTTGCAGGAGGATTATCGCCTCGGCATTGTACGCTATGCTGCGGAATATGACAAGTACTATAAGGACATGCTTGAAGAAAAGAATCTCGCCTACGAACTCGTAGCCGAATTCCGCTATGTTTTGGTTGCAGGTCGAAACAGCAGCCTTGCACGCGCCGGCAGTGTTAAGTTCAATATGCTTAAAGACTATATCGAAATTGCTCATGCCGACCCTTATGTGCCCTCAATGCCGTTTGCTGCGTCAAAAAAAGAGGAACTGCCCGACAACTCAAATCGACGTATTTTTGTTTACGAGCGCGGCAGTCAATTCGAACTGTTGAGCAGAAACAGCGATTGCTTTATGTGGGTCTCCCCGATTCCCCAAGAAACCTTGGATAGGTTTGATCTTGTCGAAATTCCCTGCAACGAGGAACTGAAAATCTACAAGGACCTTCTGGTTCACCGTAAAGATTATTTGTTGTCTTCTTTGGATAGGCTATTCATTGCAGAGCTTTGCGCATCCAAACGCAAATTCCTCGATGCGCACAGATAAGATCGATATATACAGTTTTCGGCGTACTCTTTTGAGTGCGTCCATACCACTGACAAAGCCCATCTGAAGCAAGGATAGGCTTTGTTTTTTTGTTAAAGCATAGAAAAAGCGCGAAGAAGTCGGATGTACTCCCCCGACAGAGGGAAGCTGTTTTCTTCATATTCTGCACGCCGGCAGTGAGGAGGTACTGCTCGGTAACCTTGGAAAGCCCCCGCATACGGCAATAACGGAGGCCGTGTAATTCTTTGGAATCGGCAAAGCTGCGTTCCGCCGTTTACTTTCTTCTCTTGTAAGTATTCTTACCCTTTTTCCGTATGCGTAAAGGCATAGACCTTCCCGGTGCATAAATCCGCTGCAGGGTCTGTTGTACGCGCCTTTACCGTCTTAACATCATCGCTGCCTCCGCTTGCGTTGCCGCCTTGACTGTCATAGTCAAAGTAGTATTCTTTCTCTTCCGCTCTCTGTTTTTTGACCTCATCGCCATCGAATTTCAAAGGCTTTTTGCCGTGTGCGGCTTTCAGGTGTGTACTGTCCGAATACAGAATCTTTCCTCCCACAAGTCCCTTTGCCATTGCCTGTCGAACGATCTCGTCGAATATCCGCTGTGAAACGTCGCCGTTCTTGTATCTGCGGAGTCTGTTCTGCCGGAGCGCACTTGCATCGAGCAGTTTTTCGGCGGGATCATATCCGATGAACCATCTGTAGGCTGCGTTTACCTATCGTAGACATTGCTGTTCCTCCGCACTGCTTTTTGCTCCTATGTTGTATCACTTTTCAAAACCTTTTATAGTACGACAAAGGGCTCGGAACTCTCGTCCCGAACCCTTTGTCAATGATCCGGGCGGTGCTAAAAAAACGCGGGCATAGCTTTAATGATTGCCGGAAAGATGAATTGCGTCTATTCCTCTCGGAGCTTTGCGAAAACCATCTTTCCTGCGGATGTTTGCAGAACACTTGTTACTGTTGCTGTAACGGATTTTCCGACATAACGCTTTGCACCGTCAACAACGACCATTGTGCCGTCGTTAAAGTAGGCAACGCCTTGATTGAATTCTTTTCCTTCTTTAACAATATCAACAACAACATCTTCGCCGGCAGCAACACTGCTTCTGAGTGCGTTTGCAAGATCGTTGATGTTGAAAACGGGAACCTTTTGAACAGTTGCAACCTTGTTGAGGTTATAGTCGGTGGTAACGATCATTGCATGATGTTCGGATGCAAAACGCAGCAATTTAGCGTCAACTTCAGCGATATCGGGGTAGTCGCGCGAGTAAACGGCAATCGACTGCACAGCCGCAGAATTTTGAATATCCTGAAGCATATCAAGTCCGCGCCTGCCGCGCACACGCTTGACCGAATCCGTGCTGTCCGCAATATGACGCAACTCATCAAGCACAAACTGCGGAATCATCACGATTCCCTCAATTATGCCGGTTTTATAGACGTCAAAAAATCTTCCGTCAATGATTGCCGAGGTGTCGAGAACTTTCGGAGCCGCAACCGTGCGTCCGCCCTTTTCTCCGAGCCTGAACCACGACGGCAGAACGATTTCCTTACTGCGCTTTGTGGGAATCAGCCAGCCGAGGGTTCCGAAAATTAAATACGCGCTGACTGCAAGAATGATGCCGATAAAATGCGGCTCGATGTTCAGCAGGAAGGTGCTCAACAAAAATGCGACAAGCAATCCGAGAATCAGTCCGATTACACCGACAAAAATCACGGAAAGCGGCATGTCGGTGAACCTCCGCATAATGCTGCCTGTGACAAAGTGATACGCTTTAACCAAACGCGGCGCAATCACATATCCGAATACACCGAAGCCTGCACCGAGAACGCAAAAAATACATATGGGCAGCCATTTTTGTGCTTTTTCGCCGAAAGACGCAATAAAGCTGCCGCTGCATATAAGCTGAGCGGCACTCAAACCCACTGCCACGAAGAATAGTGCTATGATCGATTTAACAATACGTTTGCTCATCGCTTAATACCTCTTCCTGCGTTCCCGTGATGCTGCGAATGCAGCCGCATCACAATGATTAATCGATTTTTATAAAATGCAGATGAACTCATGCGATATTCAGTGCGATTTCCATCATTTTTGTAAACGTGTTCTGCCGCTCTTCCGCCGTGCAATCCTGACCCGGATTAAACGGACAATCGGAAATCGTGCATATGCAAAGAGCGTTTTTCCCTGCACGCGCCGCGTTGCAGTACAACGCTGCACTCTCCATTTCAACAGCAAGCACACCCATTTTCTGCCAATCGGAAAGACTGAGAGCATCATCGTAAAATGTATCGGAGGAATAAAGGTTCCCAACCATGTAACGCACACCTGCTTTATCCGCTTCGGCAACTGCCTTCTGCAAAAGATTAAAACTTGCTGTCGGCGCAAAAGTGCCGGGCAGTCTGTATTGGGCCGCATAGTTCGAATTTGTGCATGACCCCATGCCGAAAACGATGTCTCGAATCTTTAATTCCGGATGAATTGCTCCTGCGGAACCGACACGAATGATATTTTTTACGTCATAATAATTAAAAAGTTCGTAGGAATAGATTCCTATGGACGGCATGCCCATTCCGCTGGCCATAACGGATACACGCTTGCCTTTATAATAGCCGGTGTAACCTTGAACTCCGCGGACATCATTAACAAGCACAGCATCATTCAGATAAGTTTCTGCAATGAACTTTGCCCGCTTGGGATCGCCGGGCATAAGAACGGTTTCAGCAAAATCGCCTGCTCTTGCCGAAATATGCGGGGTCGGAATGTTGTTCATATGAATTCATCTCCTTTATTTCAAGTTAAATCAAAATCAGCATTGAAATTATATCATATTATTGCCTGCTTAACAAGAGCAAACCGGAATAATAATGTTTATATTTTTGCCGGAATGTTGACAGTTGACATTTTTATGCTATAATCAATATGCTGATTCGGACGGGTTCCCGAGCGGCCAAAGGGAGCGGACTGTAAATCCGTTGTCACAGACTACGATGGTTCGAATCCATCCCCGTCCACCATGAAAAGACCCTCTTTTGTCTACCACGACAAGAGAGGGTTTTCTTTGCTTTCTGAGTAAATACTGGGCGAATAATAAAAAAACGGGCTTTGGAGAGGTCGATTGGCTACTCCGAAGCCCGTTTTTTGCGTTCAGCAGCAGAAATAGCCTGAAAACGCCGATGTGCTTTTTGTGTTTCTTTGCTCTGTAAAGAAAGAACAAAAGGATATAAGAAGCAGGACTCGAACCTCATAATCCTCGCAGATAAAAGGTCCTTTTGAAAAAAACACGGCTTTGCGTAGAAACACAGCGGCAGGTTAGAGTCTTCCTTTCTGCTCGCTGCGGTTGAAATAATAAATATTATTTTGAAATATGTCGAAAGCTGTTGAATACAAAGCGGTTTTATGGTATAATAATAAAAATTTTAATGTGCAATTTGCCGCGGCTGCTTTGAAACGGAGGAAAACACGATGGCTTATTCATACAACAGGCTTTGGAAGCTGATGATTGATAAGAAAATCAACAAAACAGCACTACGCCGAGAGGCAGGCATCACATCAAACGCCATGGCAAAAATGGGCAAGGATCAGCCGGTCAGCGTTGAGGTGCTGGCCAAAATCTGCCGTGTGCTTGATTGCACCGTGGGTGATATCATCGAGATTTTGCCGGATGATGCGGAGGAAACAAAATGACAGATCAGCAGATTTCAGCGCTTATTAACGCGTTGCGTTATACGAACCAAATCACACCGCTGCAAAAGGATATTTTGGACACCTGGGATGCTCTACAAAAAAAGCCCTTTGATGCTGACGCGGCGCACAGGCAGATCGTTTTCAACAACATGAATCATCCGGATTTGTTTGCGGCGATCAGCGCCATGCCGGATGTGATTCAAAAGCCGTTTGATGCGGTAACGCAAGAGGATATGATTTTTAACCTGCGGCGTCAATTGGATGGCCTGGCTGCGAAAGAAATGGAGGCACACATCAATGGCTATTTTGGATGAACTGGTAACTCAGATTGAAAACCCGGATCTGCGCGCGCGAATCGCCGCCGAGGTGGAGAAGCTCGCAAAACAGAAAAAATTCGGCCTGGTGTTTGAAGAACATCTGCCGGAGTGTACGCCGCTGTGGGATATCCCGGTGAAGGCGGGGCGCAAGGCCGCGCTCAAGACCGGCCATGTCAACGATTTTTATACCGTGCTCAAGATTGAGGACGGTGTTGCCACTTGCCTCAATAAGGACAAAAGCGCCACGGCAGAGTTCCCAGTGGAGGAGCTTGTCTGCGTGGCGGAATTCGGCGAGCCCATTTACCCCTATCTCAAGCCCATCGACACGGTCTGCAACGCGCCGGACAGCGATCTGTGGCACACGCTCATCGAAGCGGACAACTACCATGCCCTGCAGCTTCTGGAATACCTGTATGCGGGCAAGGTGGACTGCATCTATATCGACCCGCCCTACAATACCGGCGCAAAGGACTGGAAATATAACAATGACTATATGGACGGAAGTGACGCTTACCGTCATAGCAAGTGGCTGTCCATGATGCAAAAACGTCTGAAACTCGCCAAAAAGTTGCTGAATCCGAAGGATTCCGTTCTGATCGTCACCATTGACGAGAAAGAATACCTGCATTTGGGCTGCTTGCTGGAGGAGATGTTCCCGGAGGCAAGGATGCAGATGGTCACATGTGTTATAAGCAGTCAGGCTTCTGTTCGAGATAATATGTTCTCAAGAGCAGACGAATACATATTCTTTCTATTCATGGGGAATGCTGAGGTGTTCAAATCAGATGATGATATGCTTAATGAGGGACTGTCCGCCACCAAGAGCCAGTTATGGTTTCAGTTTGTTCGTACTGGGAAGGGCAATCTAAGAGAAGACTCAAAGAACTTGTTCTACCCAATATTTGCTGACCCCAATACGGGTCGAATTATCTCAATTGGAGAGTCTCTGCCTTTGGGAGTACCGCGGGAAACTGTACCTGTTCCTGTGGGACAGATAGCGATTTGGCCAATGACTGCTGACGGACGAGAAGCACGGTGGAGAACGGGCACAGAGGTTGCACAAAGAAGACTGGGTAAAGGACTGCTTCGTTTAGGAAAGACAACAAAAAAGGATAATGGTTGGTCTGTGTTGACAGTTAATGAAGGCACAGAAAAAAGAATCGAAGCCGGAGAAGTTAGAGTAACGGGATATGAAGATAATGGTGCAGCGATACTAATTGAAGAATCCGGATCACAACTGCGAGTTCCCAAAACCGTATGGAACAAGGTGTCTCATAATGCAGGCTGGCATGGTTCAAAGTTACTCTCAAAAATACTTGTAGATAGAAAATTCCCATATCCTAAGTCCCTTTACTCGGTAATGGATGCAATAAATGTAGTATGTAGAAAGCCGGACGCGTTAATTATTGACTTTTTTGCCGGATCTGGCACAACGTTACATGCCGTTAACCTCTTGAATAAGAACGATGGAGGAAAACGGCGCTGCATTCTTGTAACCAATAACGAGGTGTCGGTTGATGAACAAAAAAATCTCCTGTCTCGCGGTGTTCATCCTGGTGAGACCGAGTGGGAATCATTGGGGATTGCGAGATATGTCACATGGCCGCGTACGGTTTGCTCAATAAAAGGCACTGATGTATTAGGAAAACCCATAGTTGGTGATTACTTTGGAAGTGAAATACCGATGTCAGATGGGTTTGACGCGAATGCCGCCTTCTTCAAGCTGGGCTTCCTCGACAAGAACGCCGTCGCCCTCGGCAGACAGTTCAAGGAAATGCTGCCGACGTTGTGGATGAAGGCGGGCGCACACGGCGCGTGCCCCGCCCTCGGCGAGACCGTGCCGGAGATGCTCATCCTGCCGGAAAACAGGATGGCGGTGCTGGTGGACGAGAGAGCGTACATGGCATTCGTGGAAAAGCTGGACGAGCATCCGGAGATCGAAACGGTGTTCCTCGTGACAGATTCCGACAGCGGCTATCGGGACATGATCTCCGGGCTGAATGTCAAGGAGAGCTACCAGCTCTACAGAGACTATCTCGACAACTTCCGTATCAACGCAGTCAGGAGGTAAGCGGACATGAAAGTTGAATTATTCCCGTTCCAGAAAACGGCGCTTGCCAGACTGCGCCAAAGCGTGGCGACTGCGCTGGGCAACTACCGGAGCACGCACACGCCGCAGGTGGTGTCCTACACCGCGCCCACAGGAGCCGGCAAGACCATCGTCATGTCAGCGCTGATCGAGGATATTTATTACGGAGACGAGCTGTACCCCGAGCAGAACGAAGCAATTTTCATCTGGCTTTCGGATTCTCCGCAGCTCAATGAACAGTCGCGGCTGAAGATCGACCTGAAGGCCGACAAGATCCGCCTAAACCAGTGCGTTGTGATCAGCGACGATTCTTTCGACATGGAAGTGCTGGAGGATGGCCACATATACTTCCTGAACACACAGAAGCTTTCCAAATCCAGCAATCTGACGAAGCACTCGGATGGACGGCAGTACACCATCTGGGAGACGCTTTCAAACACCGTGCGCGAGAAGGGCGACCGGCTGTACTTCATCATCGATGAAGCCCATCGCGGTGCACAGAGCGCAAGAGATCTCACAAAGAACACCACGATCATGCAGAAGTTCCTGAAGGGCTCCGAAGCTGATCGTCTGCCGCCAATGCCGGTGGTCATCGGCATGACGGCTACACCGCAGCGTTTCAACCGGCTGGCGGAAGGCATCCAGTCCACTACGCACTATGTGAAGACCACGGCGGACGAAGTTCGCGCTTCCGGCCTGTTGAAGGATCGCATCGTCATTACCTATCCCGAACACAGCGGCAACGATATGGCGGTGTTGCAGGCGGCCACCGACGAATGGCAGCACAAATGGGATCACTGGTATCAATACTGCTATGAGCAACACTACGGGCAGGTCAATCCGATCCTCGTCATCCAAGTTCAGAACGGCAGCGGGCATCAGATTTCCGCAACCGATCTGGACGAATGCCTGCGCATCATGGAAGAGCGGCTTGGCGACCGCTTCCTCGAGGGGCAGGTCGTCCACGCCTTTGGCGAGGGTACGCCGACGATTCAGATCGGCGGTCTGGATGTGCCCTACTGCGAGCCGAGCCGCATCGCCGATGACAAGCGCATCAAAGTCGTTTTCTTCAAGGAAACGCTGACCACAGGGTGGGACTGCCCCAGAGCAGAGACGATGATGTCCTTCCGCCGAGCAGTAGATCACACCTATGTTGCACAGCTCCTGGGCAGAATGGTGCGTACGCCCACGCAGCAGCACATTAACGTCGATGAAACGCTTAACGACGTGCATCTGTATCTGCCGCAGTTTAACGAGGCAACCGTTTATGATGTCGTGAAGGCGCTGCAGGACGAAGAAGGCGCAACGATCCCTACAGATATCGAAGCCGAAGAAATGGGCTACGATAACTACGATACCTTGAGCCTTCGGCCTACATATCAGTCTCAGCCGCGCCAGCCCGGTAGGACGCGCGTTACGGATCCCAATCAGCTTACACTGTTTGATCTGCCCGGATTTGGAGACAATCCGCCGGAGCAGCCGAGCGGAGAAACAACGTCGGTAACTCCTGTGGTACCGCAGCAGCCCGCATCACAGATGCCTGCGGCACAAACGGCAGGAACAGCGCCCGCAGCACCCACTGCTCCGACACAGACGACCACGGTTACACAGCCGGTCACGCCTCCTCCGATTACTCCTGCCTCGGCAACCCCGCCGCAGGATTACCCGGACATTGACCGTGAAGCTGTGGTGAAGGCCATCAATGACGCAGGCCTTCTGACATACAACGTGCGCAGAGTGCGCATCACCGATTATCTCAAATCCATGTACGCGCTGGCTCGTTTCCTGACGCAGACCCGTATCGACATGGACGCGAAGGAAACGGTCATTTCCGATATCGTCGAAAAGATTCATGAGCACATCGGCTTGCTGAAACGTCAGGGCGTATATGACGACCTTGCCGGACAGGTGCTTCAGTTCAAACTGAGCGCACAGATATTTGATGTGTTTGGACGGTCGATCGACGACTACGCGATCCACGATCTTTTCTCTACCACGGATACCGACATTGAGCGGCAGTTCCGTTTGGCGGAAACGCGCCTCGGCAATGAGGGCGTCGGGAACGCCTATGTGAACCGGTATTACGATGAGGATGACGTTCTGAATCTGAAGATTCAGGTCATCATCTTCGCGGCGAACGTGGATTGCATGAACGCGCTGAACGATTACGCGCAGCAGAAGTTCCATGATCTGAACGACGCGAATCGCCGCCGCACGGTCTCCCTGCCGGAGAAATTCAAAAAGAAGTATGATGACATCGTTTCGGACGGCGATATCATCAGTAAGCATAACTTCCGTCTGCCGGAGACCATTCGCGTTCCGCATGAAATGGAAGGTGTCCTCTATAGGAACCATCTGTTTGTAGACGATTCCGGCACCGCGCTCATCAATCTGAACGGCTGGGAGCGCAAGGTCATCGCGGAAGAGGAACAGCGTGAAGATTTTGTTTGCTGGCTCCGCAATCCGTCAAGAGGCTCATGGGCGCTGTGTATTCCGTATGAGATCGACGGTGAAAAGAAGCCAACATACCCGGATTTCCTGATCATTCGCCGTGATGGCTCGGAGTATGTCGTTGATATTCTGGAGCCGCACGATCCGACCCGTCAGGATAACCTTGGCAAGGCAAAGGGCTTTGCGGAATATGCACGGCAGAACCCCGGTGTCGGCAGAATCCAGCTCATCCGTATGCAGCGCGATTCTGTCGGCAGAGAGCGGGCGTTCCGTCTGGATATGTCCAAGAGTTCCATCCGTGATAAGGTTTCTCGCTGCGCAAGCAACGATGAGCTGAACCACATCTTTGAGAGCGACGGATTCTTTCAGTAATAGATAGAAAAGGAAGAGACGCAGATGAACGAACAAGTTATCATCAGCAAAATGCATGAGTACCTGCACACGGCCACAAAAGAACTCTGTGCATGGCTTGCAAAAATGTTGCCCCGCGTCGGCGAGGATTGGTGGCAGGTATGCGTGATGGACAACCTGTCATTCGCTCAAAAACAATACGCCACAGAAAACGGCTACTCGAAGCTGGAGGATCTTGATCTTGCAGCCATGCTTCGTGTTGCCGACAAATCATGGTACGACATGCGTTCATTTGCCTATCTTCCAACCCGCGACCGTCAATGCGTCCGGGACATGATGAAGGTGCGCAACAACTGGGCGCATCTTGCCGGAGCCATCGCCGACAAGGATATCGTGCTGCGTGATCTGGATACCATTCTGGCGTTCTTTGAGAACGTGATGGTAACCAATAAATACACGCAGGGCATCGAAGATTTCCGGCGCGAAGTTGAAAATGCCGATTTCTCCGCCGTCTTTGAAACCGAGACAGTCAAAGTGAAAGCACCGGAACCGGTGCAGGCAAGCGCGGACGGCATTCAGGAAAAGGATCGCGTCTATCTCACCGGAGATCCAAACACCAAAGGCATGGTGTCCTCCGTCACGGACATTGGCGGCACCAAGCGATACGAAGTATTCGTCGACGGCGAAATCAAAACCTTCTATGAAGGACAGATTCAGAAGATCGATTCCGCGCCGTCCTACAGCTGGGTGGATTTGAGCACACTGCAAAGTAACCTGACGGCATACGAAATCAACAACCCTTCGGCGGGCAATCTATATTCGCTGAACGCGGCAAGAATCGATTTCGTGCCGTATCAGTTCCGCCCCGCTCTGAAGCTTATCAAATCGGATGAGCCGAAGATCCTGATCGCGGACAGTGTCGGCGTCGGCAAAACGATCGAAGCCGGCCTGATCGTGAAGGAACTGGAAGCCAGAAGCGAGCTGGACAATATCCTGATCATCTGCCCGAAGCCTCTGGTAGCAGAGCGGAAATGGGAGCTTGAAATGAAGCGCTTCGATGAGGATTTCATCCCGCTCGACGGCGCGATCCTCCGGCAGGCCATATCCGACACCCACCGAGACGAAGAATGGCCGGTACGCTATAACAAGGCTATCATTCCGTATTCCATTTTGGACAGCCGCGTATATGAGGGCGAAGATCACCGCAGAGGTAAGCAGTACGGGCTTCTGAATCTCGACCCCGCGCCGCACTTTGATCTCGTGATCATCGACGAAGCGCATCATATCCGCAACGGCAGTCTGGACAAAGACAAGGCATACGCATATAAGTGTGTTCGGTACTTCTGCGAGCACGCGGATGCAGTCATCATGCTGACCGCCACCCCGCTGCAGACCAGCGATGACGACCTTTTCACGCTGATGAATCTGCTGCGCCCGGACGTCATCATGGACAAAGATGTGTTCCGCATGATGTCCAGACCCAACGAATTCATTTACAGGTGTTCCCACGCGATACGCGGAGCGGGCGAAGGATGGCAGGAAGTTGCCATTGCCGAGCTGCAGAATATCCGATCCACACAGTGGGGCGAAAATATCATTGCCAAGAATCCACTGTACGCAGACGTTCTGGCACGACTGGCAAGGCCGGACATTACACGCGAAGAACGCGTCAAACTCGTTTCCGACGTGGAATCGCTCCACAGCTTCAACACCATGCTGAACCGGACACGCAGAAAGGATATTCAGGATTTCTGCATCCGCCGGTCTTACACGGTCGAAACCAGCTTCACCCCGCAGCAGTACGACCTGCATAACGAACTGCTGAGATTTGAATACGAAGCGCTTTCCAAACTCCACAATGTGCGCTGCATTCCCTTCATGATGAGCACGATCCGACGTCAGGCGGCAAGCTGCATCTTCGGGCTCGCGCCCCACATCCGAGATCTGATCACACGGCGCTTTGACCAGATGGTTGAAGATCCGGATGTAGACATGGATGAGTACGATCTGGACGGAAAAGCCACGTCCACATTGATGGCGTTGGCTCATCATGTGCTGGAGCTCGCAGATCTGCTGCCGGAAGACGACCCGAAGTTCGACAGCATCTGCACGGTGATCGACGAAAAGCAGAAGCTGGAAAACAACAAGATCATCCTCTTCAGCTCGTTCCGGCATACACTTGCCTATCTGGAAAAGAAGCTGCGCAGCTGCAATTATCGTGTCGCGCAGATCAACGGCAGCGTCAAGGACGATGACCGTCGCGCACTGCGTGAACGGTTTGAGCTGGACAAAGCAGACCCGGATGCGCTGGACATCCTGCTCTTCACAGAGGTAGGCTCAGAGGGTTTGGACTACCAGTTCTGCGACACCATGATCAACTATGATCTGCCATGGAACCCGATGCGCATTGAACAACGTATCGGTCGAATCGACCGTCGCGGCCAGAAGAGCGAAGCGGTCAACATTTATAACATTATCACGGCAGACACCGTGGACGCGGACATCTACTCCCGCTGCTTGATGCGAATTGGCATATTCGAGCGCAGCATCGGCGAATGCGAAGAAGTACTCGGCGCAATCGGTGCGCAGATCGAGCAGATCGCTGTGAATACCGCTTTGACCGATGAAGAGCGACGTCGCAAGCTGGAGCAGATGGCAGATAACGAAATCCGCCGCATGCAGGAACTCAGCAAGCTGGAGGATGAAGAGCGGGCGCTGTTCGGTTTCGATCTCTCAAACTACACAGCAGCAAAGGAAATTAAGGACGCAGAAAGCCCGTGGATTTCGCCACTCAGCATTCAGCGGCTTGTTGAACGTTATTTGAGAGACCGGCTCGGCGAAGGCCAGTACATCATCGGCGCATCTGAACTCAAGCAGATTCGTCTGAGCCGTGAAGCTCGGTTAACGCTTCTTGAAGATTTCCGCAGGCTGTCAAATATCAAATCGGCATTGAAGCGCAGATGGGAGAATTACCTGAAGGGCTCCGAGCCGATGCACCGGCTGACATTTACATCGGAGACCGCGTCGAAAGAACGGCGGGCGTTCTTCATTACCCCCATGCATCCGCTAGTCAAGCAGGCAGCCAAATACTACGCCACCAGTCAGGTGTCGTATATCCATTTGGAATACTATTCCGAGGAACTGCCGGAGGGTACATATCCGTTCTCCATTTACGCGTGGAGCTATGTCGGGCTGAGCCCGATGTTCCGCGTCGTGCCGATTTGTGAGAACGAACTGCTGGCGGCAGAGCTCACGGATATCCTACAGGACGCGGATACTTCCACAACCAGCATTACTGTTGACAAGGGCACGTGGGCTGGCTTGGAAGGTATGCACATTGCTCTATGGCAGCGAGAAAAAGAGACGTATCTCGCCGGAATCCAGAGCACTGCAAACTATAAGCTAGAGAGCATCAGCAGTAACTACAGGAACCGGAAGAGAACGCTGGAGCAGAAAATCCGTGACGCATTCGACGAGAAGATTCGCAGGATGTACCAGAGCGAGCTCGGCACCGCTACCGAAAAATATCAGATAAAAGTTGGCGAAATTAACGACCGCGCTTCCCGCGCGGATATCCACACATCTCTGATTGCAAACGGCATCATCGAGATCAAGAGGGGTTAATCATGAGCAACATTGCTGACAGAGTCAGGACAGCACAGGATAAGGACGGAATGCTGCGCCGTGCATTGGAACGCATCATTCAGCTTTATACGGATAAGTCTCACTTTGTATATGAGCTCCTGCAGAACGCAGAGGACGCGGAAGCCACAAGTATTCGATTTATCCAACACTCAGACCGGCTGGAAGTATTGCATGACGGAAAGCCATTCACGTCGGCAAACCTTCAGGGGATCTGCGACATCGGAAAATCTGACAAAGTAGATAATCTGAATCAGATTGGCGAATTCGGTGTTGGATTTAAATCGGTTTTCGGCATCTGTGACACAGTTCGGCTGTATAGTGAACCGGCTCATTACAGAGGGGAAATGGTCGGCGATGCTGTCCCCTTCGCTGTGAAAATTAAGGACTTCACGAGGCCGGGGGATATCCCGACGGAGGAAATGCCGAGGACTTATACCACTCGTTTTGTGTTTCCTTTTGCGGTGGGGCACACCTATTCGGGATTTAAAACGCTGCCCGCGCTCGTGGACACGCTTGCGAGGAAGCTGCAGAATCTCGGCATTACGACGCTTCTCTTCATGAATCACCTTGAATTGATCGAGTATCAGATCGAGACAGAGGATGAGCCCATAACAGGCGAATATTTGCTGGAGAAGCAAATGATTAACGACCACTGCTCGCTGGTCTCAGCCCTTGGTGTTTCGGAAAAAGAAAAAAGCGATCCGGAAAATACGGAGATGATTTCCTATCTAAAGTTTTCCCGCAAGCTGGAAAGGTATCCGCTCAGGACAGTGGATATTGCTTTTCCTATCAAAGAGGAAAACGGCGTATATCAGTGCGTCAAGGCCCCCAACCCCTATGTTTCCGTGTATTTCCCCACAGAAACAGAAAGTAAACTGGACTTTATCGTTCAGGGGCCTTTCCGCACAACGCCGAACCGCAGCAGCATTCCCTCAGATGATGCCGACAATATTTACCTCGCAGGAGAAGCGGCGACGTTGCTTCGGGAAAGCGTTCTAGAACTGAAGGCAAACGGACGGCTGAGCATGAGCTTCGTTAAGGCACTGCCCATAGACGAAGACAGATTTGATACGTTCGGCCTCTTCCTCCCGCTTTACGAAACCGTCCGGGATTTGTTCCGAAGCACCGCCGTTATTCCTACAAAGGCTGGCAAGTATGTTCATCCGAAATATGCAAAGATTGCAAGACAGGAAAGACTGGCGTCGGTCTTTTCGGACGAGCTGCTCACTCAGCTGATAAACGACGGCGGCAAATACTGCTGGCTTCCGACGTTCCTTACGGAAACGAACAGAGAGTACAAGCACGTCCTCGATTATATGACGGGAGAACTCGGCGTACAGGTAATTCGCCCGGAGGATCTCCGAGGTTTCTTTGCCTCGAATCCGAAGTTCCTTCCGTCGCAGTCAATCGACTGGCTGGTCGATCTGTACGGCATTTTTGAAAACATACCCGGCGCGTTCTCAAAATCAAGGTATGAAACGAATATGACCACGGCAAACATCGTGAAGACTGCCACAGGCACATTCGTTGCTCCTTTCCGGCGTGAAGGCAAAACATACATTCCGAACGTTTTCCTTCCGTCCCCCAAAATCCGCAGCGCAGACATCAATTTTGTGGATGCAACGCTGTACGAAAGATGCCGCCATTTCTTCGATGACATCCTCCAGTTGCAGAAACCAAACGAATATGACTTCCTGATCAAAGACATAAAGAAGCGCTATGAGAGCGGGCACATCTATGATGATGATCAGCATATCGAAGACATCAAGGCGCTTTTCAAATACTTAAAACGTGAAGAATACGAAGATGAAGTTAATCGGATCATTCGAGAGCTCCTTGCCCTCAGATGCACCGACGGGAAAATGCGCAGCTGCTACGCTTTCAGGATTTTTCTCCCGATCAGCACTGAAGGGATCAACGTAGAGAGCTACTATAGGAACCTTGGGCAAAACGTGTTCTTCGCCGATGTAGATTTTTATAACAACCATGGTATTGAGACGCCGATGCTGTTGGCGCTCGGCGTGCGTAATTCCATCACGATCGGAGATAACACCGTATCGGGCACCTACGAAACAGGGTCTCGCGGGAAACAGCCGGAATGGTGGACAACCGGCGATTTCCGTTGGAAATTCTCAACGGATGCGTTAAAGGATGTTCTCAAGTACATATCGGCGCATCCCTCGGCTAAAGATTCGATACTGAAATCGCAGGCGATCATGAAGGTGTTAACCGTCAACGAAAGTAGGCTTTGCGGGCTTGTGCATATTGGCGGCAGCACCGTCCCGAACAAGGAGAATGAGCCGTGCGAGATGATTCACATTCTGCGCGGCGAAAGAATCTGGGGATGGGACGGCAAATGGCTGTATACCGAATCCGGCGAGCTCGTTTCACCCAAGGCGATTTCAAAGCATGATATCAGTACTTCCATCTACGGTAGGATCAAGCCGGACTCCGTGATTTTCAGTCTCATTGGCTTCAAAAAGACTGACGCGGACGAAGTGGACGAACTGAAGAAGACCATCCCGCAGGAAAAACTGGAAGCGTATTTCGAGAGCGAGCTGCGCCAGCGCTACGGTATCTCTACTGCCGATCTAAATGAGCGATACGGATCGTCAGTCAATTATGAGAGTGTCGAAGAAGACGCGTCGCCCCCGTTCCCGACATTGCATGTTCGCAGCTGGGATGCGCTGCGAAAGCACGCAGCAGAGATGCTCATCTATGCTGATCCAGTACGCTATGAAGAGAAAATCCGGAGCATACGTGTTAGTAATCGCCCGCGAGAAGCAAAGGCATACCTGTCGAATATGTACAGGCACGAAGGAAATAACCGATTTAAATTTGCCTGTCAGCTTTGCCATGAAACCTGTTCCTCGTTCGAGGCAACGGAGATATTCCTGAAACCGGAGACGGAATTGGATCCTGTAAATCTTTGCCTTTGCCCTAACTGCGCCGCAGCTTATCGTCGCATGCGATCAAACAAGGATCTCATGGAGTCCGTCCGCAGAGCATTTCTTACGATGAAGGATTCAGAGATTGAAAATGGCGACTATGTTGCGATATCGATCGATGATGACGATGAGCTTTGGTTTACGCAGACTCATTTTGCTGAGATCCGAGAGCTGATGAAGCTCACGGAGGAAGTAAAGCGCTCCAAGAAAGCTGCTCCGTCAACGGTCAGCACGGATGATGGAAGCGAAAAAACCGGCATGTCCGTCTATTCCGGCTACATCGGCAAGACCATCCGTCGAAAGGATGGCTTTGTCGGAAAAGTCACGAACGTAACCACAGACGGCGATAATGCTTACGTTCAGGTGCATGTTACCGGTGGCAAAGATGCAGGTAAAGATACCAAGATTCAGCTCTCGTTTATCCTGAAAAACAAAGGCGTCTATAGCGTTTCGGACGAATAGGCGTCAAATAATACGACAATTGCCACTGTTTTAGCTAGTGGTAATCTGTTGACCGACATCATAATTGAGGGAAAACGGATGATAGTTTCAGAATTAAAACTATACGATTTCAGAAAATTTCACGGTAATCCGGGCCTGTCTGTGACTTTTCATAAAGGGCTCAATGCGATTATTGGTGAAAATGACTCTGGGAAAACAGCGATTATTGATGCGCTGAAGCTGGTGCTTTTAACGCAAAGCAATGAGTATATCCGCCCGACAGAGTATGATTTTTATCAGAGTCCAGATAGTGAATCAGTTTCCGAGTTTAGGATTGAATGTACGATTTCTGAGTTCTCGCTCAATGAAGCAAAAAACTTTATTGAGTATCTAAGCTTTGAAAAAGAAGGAGATGCAGTAAAATACGATCTTCATTTGCATTACCGGGCGTGGAAAGAGGGAAGCCGTAAGATATTCCATGAACTTAAAATCGGGGATTCTGACGACAGCATTTCCATAGACGGGAAAGCACGAGAATTGCTTAAGGCAGTGTATTTAAAACCTCTGCGTGATGCGGAAAGAGAAATGAGTGCCGGACGCAGCTCGCGAATTTCACAGATATTGTTTAATCATCCTGCTTTTAAAGATAAGACGGATCATGAGCTAATTCGTATTTTCAAAGATGCAAACCGTGATATAGAAAGGTATTTTACCGAGGATGACGAAGGAAAGGTGATTTTACACAGCATAAGAGATAATCTGGCTTCTTTTAATGAAAAAGATCAGCCCAGCAATGCAGAACTCAAAACTTCGGACATTCAATTAAAATCCATTTTAGAGAGCCTTTCGTTAAACGCGCCAGAGATTCAACCAGGGCTTGGAGAGCTTAACCTGCTTTTTATTGCTGCTGAGCTACTGTTGCTGAAGGATGACACCGACGGCGGTTTGAAACTTGCAATGATTGAGGAATTGGAAGCGCATCTCCATCCACAGGCACAGTTGCGGCTTATTAGTTATCTTCAAAATGAATACAGCGAAAACGACGTTCAGATCATTATCTCAACACACAGCCCTATATTAGGATCAAAGATAAACCTTAAGAATTTGATTTTAATAAAAAATGGATGTGGCTATGATTTATCTGAAGGGGAAACAGCGCTGAATAAAGGCGATTATCTGTTTTCGCAGCGATTCCTTGATGCTACAAAGTCCAATCTTTTCTTTGCAAAAGGGATAATAATGGTCGAAGGCGATGCGGAGAATATACTGATACCTACCATTGCGGAAATCCTCGGTTATCAGTTGGAAAAGAATGGCGTTTCAATAGTGAATGTCGGCAGCACTGCGTTCTTAAGATATAGTCGTATTCTGGTGCGTTCTGATAATAGTGCTATCGGCATTCCAGTATCAATAGTAACAGATTGCGATGTTAAGCCTTTTGACGTTGATCCTGAAACAAAAGAAAAAACCTTCAAGGAAAAGGTTGAGGAGTCGGAAGCTGTCATCTGCGAAAAAACCACCAAGTATCAGATCGGATCTGTACATGCGTTTGTATCCCCTCGCTGGACGTTGGAATACTGTATAGCTATGAGTTGCCTGAGCAAGGAGTTCCATAGAGCCGTTCACTTTGGAAAGAAAATACTCCATGCAAGAGACTATATCTCCCTTACAAATGCAAAAATACAGGAAGCTGACAATGATACAGCGGCAGAATTTGAACATTGGAAAGATTTGTCGAGAGCAGAGAGGGCATATAATATCTATTCATTGATGCTCGACAGCGAAGGAAGAAGTGGATTGAAAGCAATTGTGGCACAATGCTTGTCATCGCTTATTCGGTGGAACACATCTGAAATTCCAGATGGGGTGCCACAGGAAAAAATGTTCGATCTCGATCTGTATAGATTCAAAGCGGATGGCAGCAAACGGGACGAAATGAGAAGGGCGATTGAAGGAGATCCATATTTGAAATACATAGTTGATGCTATCAAATATGCCGCAGGTGTAGTGTAGGAGACAGTGCTTATATGACGGAATGGGATGTCACGGAAAACGATATACAAAGGACAGAAAGCGTTTTACTCCCGAGAGGCTGCAATTTTGCTGATGATGCAAAGGCAGTTATTCGGTGTTGGGAGTCAAAAGATGTTTCTGCTTGCCCCGGAAGTGGAAAAACTACCGTTTTACTTGCAAAGCTTAAGCTCCTTGCGGATAAAATGCCATTGAACAATGGCGCAGGCGTATGCGTGCTTTCACACACTAATGTGGCTGTCAACGAGATAAAAAGCCGCCTTTCTGATTGCGCGGACAAACTGATGGCCTATCCGAATTATATTGGAACTATTCAGTCATTTATTGATCGATTTGTAACAATGCCATATATCAGGCAAAAATATGGAAGAACAGTCCAGCCTGTTGACGATGAGATATATGCAGAGCATCTTTTGCAAGTTATTAATTCTGGGCAGTCTTCTCAATTGCGATGTTTAGTGGATAATCAGTATTCAGCTAATAATGCAATATATAAAAACAAAGTAGCATTTGTTAAAGCTTTGTCGCTTGATGATGCTGGTAACCTTTGTCTACAAAACCAAAGGAGACCGCTTGCAGGCTCGACAACAAAATCGGCAGAACAATTTGCCGCTGCGCAACAGACGGTATTATTTACAAACGGATTAATTAGATACGGAGATACATATCCTCTCGCGTGTGAAGCCATTTCATCTTTAAGTGACGAATATACAAATCTTTTCAGTGAACGATTCAAATATGTTTTTATTGATGAATATCAAGATTGTAGTGATGATCAGAGAGAGGCACTAAGTCGTTTGTTTGATTCAGCCAAATGCCGTGTTATGCGAATTGGCGACCCAGACCAGGCGATTTATAGCTTTCAAGAAGACAATATGGTTGATTGGATTCCAGATGATGGGTGTTTATCAATTGAATCGTCCTGTAGATATCCGCAGGAAATAGCAGATATTCTTATTCCCCTTAGAAAAGGCGGGACCTCAATTGTATCCACTAACGGTAGCTGTGGATATAAACCGGTTCTAATTGTTTTTAACGATCGATCAATTGATAGTGTATTGAGTCAGTTTGTCGTCCAGCTAGAAGCCAAAGGATTACATGATCCGAATGGAGAATACTACGCGATTGGTTTTGTTGGAAAAGAATCAGTTACAGGCTTGAGAATTGGGAGCTATTGGAATAAGTACAAAACTGCCCTCAACTCAAAAAATGATTATCGATATTGGATGATTATTGAAGAAGTATGCGAATCACTTCGGAACGGCAAACTGTATCGTGCGGAGAATAGTGTTAGAAAATTGATTTGCAGGATGTTCCATTATTCGGGTGTTACGAACAAGGATACGAGCAAAGAATTCACGCAAACCAGCATCAAGGATCGACTGAAACAAGAGTATTATGATTATTACACAGACCATATAATTGCGCTCTCAGAACTGCACGACATAAGCAAAGATGCTGTAGATGGTATTGTACGCAGCATGACGGATGCGCTGCTTAAAGGGAAAGGACAAACTTTTTTTGATGCTTTACCCGCATGGTTTTTAGATCCATCAGCTTCTAGCAAAACTTCGACGCCAGACAACAATATTCTTGTAGATCCTATACGGGGGCGCAAAATAAGACTATGCACAATTCATGCCGTAAAAGGGCAGACGCACGATGCAACTCTATTTTTGGAAACCGAAAAGAACCGAGGATCTGATCTAGCTAGAATACTATGGTGCTATGGCATAGGAAAGCCGGGGCAATCCTCACTTTTTGAATATAGCCGCAAACTGGCATACGTAGGTTTCAGCCGTCCAAAAAAGTTGCTGTGTGTTGCTATACAAGAAAGTACATACGAAAAATGCAAGAAGCAATTTCATAATAAACTCTGGGAAGTAGTCGATGTCAGGCAATGAATAATGGGTTTAGATACTTGAGCTATAAGCTTTAATAGGAGGAAGAAATATGAACCGTGGTGACGTTATCTGATATATGAATATGACCATAGAAGAAGGATTCTCCATCCAGTGTGGGATGAACTTTAACGTGGCCAACAAAGAATACGGGATCATTTTGACGAGTGTGCGGAAGAACGCCCCGTATGCAGATCGCTTTGAGGACAACGGTACTACCATCATTTATGAAGGGCATGGTGTTCAACAGAGCTATGCACCGGCGGGCAGCAATCCGAAGGAAATCGATAAACCCATGACCATCCCGTCCGGGCTCCTGCTGAAAACGGATAGTTCTATGCAGTAGCGCAGGGATATAAATATGGAAAACCAGCGAAGCTTATAAAAGTGTATGAAAAAATCAAAGATGGGATCTGGGTTTACAACGGCTTTTTCAAGCTGATCGACGCATGGATGGAGCCATCCAATGGCCATAAGGTGTTCAAATTCAAGCTCGAAATGGTCGACGATGAGGTCATCCCCTCCGGCGAAGAAGCGCCGACAAAAATCTGCACTATGATCACATTATTCCGTTCTCAAAAGGCAGATCATCTACGACGGCCGCCAACATACAGCTTCTCTGCGCGACATGCAATTTGCGGAAGCACGACAACATTGAATGACCACAGGTATTATAGATGATCATTGTTTACGGTTGGTAGACATTGCATTTACGATTTGCGAACTATTACGCAACGATCACGGCTCATGTGTGATGTGAAAGGACGTTGCGAGACTATTTATGGGAATTATTATATATTTCTTCTCACGTACGGGTTTATGAGAAAAAGCCTCACAGAAACTCACACCTCACCGCTCGGCTGAAGAAAAGGAACATCTGAAGCGATTTCCGGGAATCTCCTATTATTCTTTCTCACATATGCATTTTTCAGATATAGCTTCAGATACTACATACTTCAGTACAACAAAAAGAATACTAATCCTTGTACTATAAGGGATTTCCTCATTCTGTCTCTGTCGGGATGGCATTTATCCTAGGCAGGCAGAAACGTCGAAATCGAAAAATCTGCGCCAGATAATCCAATGCTGTGGGTAAAAACGGTATGATGTTATGATCTATACAACAGAAACGCTGCGGGAAGCGCTTTCGAAATATAAAAAACCGAATGATAAGATTCATCGTATGATCCGGGAAAAGAAGCTCTTTCCCATTACAAGGGGTCTGTACACAACGGCCCCGGATATCAGATGTATTATTGCACAATCAGCCAGGATAATAAATCCATCAAACACTTGAATATTCTCGTCAAACATGGTATAATTGATGAGAATAAAGCGAGGTGAAGAAAATGCGGAGATTTGATTATGGATTTCTGAAAGAGAAGGCGTGGGATAATGAGATCGTCGGTTACCTTTCTCAGATCCATGAACAGAAGGGAAAGCAGACGCTGTATCTGCGTCAAAAACCAGCCGAGGTCGAAAAGCTGATCGAGATCGCAAAAATCCAGAGCACGGAATCCTCCAATGAGATCGAGGGCATTCGCACGACGGACACGCGCCTGCGGCAGCTCATGAGTGAGAAGACGACGCCGCGCACACGCGACGAGAAGGAAATCGCTGGGTACCGCGACGCGCTGAACACGGTGCACGAGAATTTTGAGTATATACCCCTGACACCGAACTATATCCTTCAGCTTCATAAGATCATGTACAGCCACACGGACAGCGCATTTGGCGGTTCATTCAAAAACGTCCAGAACTATATCAGCGCGACCACGGCGGATGGAAGGACCTATGCTCTGTTTACCCCTCTGGCGCCGTATGAAACGCCGGAGGCTATGCGGGAGCTGTGTGATGCATACAACTTCGCTATCGGTGAAGGCAATGTGGACCCGCTGCTGATCATCCCATGCTTTATCCACGACTTCCTCTGCATTCATCCGTTCATCGACGGAAACGGCAGGATGTCGCGTCTGCTGACGACGTTGCTGCTCTATCGCAGTGGGTATGAGATCGGCAAGTATATCTCGCTGGAAGCCAAAATTGCGAGAACGAAAGGAAGCTATTACGACGCACTGGAAGCCTCACAGAGCGGCTGGCATGAGGGCAAAGACGATCCAACGGCGTTTATTAAATATCTGCTCGGAACGATTATCGCGGCATATCGAGATTTTGAAGATCGGATGGAGCTCGTTTCCGATTCCCCACTCGAAACCGTTCGAAACGCTGTAAAAACCAGAATCGGCAGGTTTACGAAAGTCGAGATTGCAGAGCTTGTCACGTCCATGAGCGCCACGTCGGTGGAACGCCATTTAAGAGCGCTCTGCGCCAGCGGCGAAATCGAAAAGCGCGGCGGAGGACGATCTACCTACTATATTCGAAAAACCATATGAACATCAGAAGAGTACACAGCCACGGGAAACCGTGGCTGTTGCCATATATGAAAGGTGGTGATGCGTATGATTGTGCGAAGCTGACTTGGAAATCAAATAACGGACAAAGGAGGTAAAACAATATGATTTCCAAAGAACAGTTTTTAGAGCTCAAGCACTTAAAATCACTGGGCGTGCCGACGACAACGATCTGCAAGAAGATTGGGATCTCGGTGCCCAGCGCAAACAAATGGCTGCGGATGGACGAGGATGCGTTCGAGACCTACCTGCGAAACAACACGCCGTATCTCGAACAGTATCGGGCCTTTATCCTCAGTATCCTGAAAATCTGCCCGCAGACGCCGGCGACAAACATCATGTATCGAATCAAGGATCAGTTTCCGGATTTCGATTGCAAGAAGAACACCTTTTTCCGGTATGTGAAAACGCTGCGGGAGCAGACCGGATACATCAAGCCGGAGAATCGCCCCACCTCTTTCCGGGAGGAAACACCGCCCGGCTACGAAGCGCAGGTAGATTTCGGTCAGTTCAAAATGAAGGACATGTACGATCGGAACCTGTGGGTGTACTTCTTCTGCATGGTATTATCCTACAGCCGGATGCGATTTGTGTATTTCAGCCGGGAGCCATTTCGGACACAGACGGCCATTGACGCGCACAAATACGCCTTCCGTTATTTTGGAGGTCGGACACAGACGATTCTCTACGATCAGGACAAGGTGTTTGTTGTCAGCGAACACTACGGCAATGTCATCTTGGTGCCGGCATTCGAGGATTTCGTCTGTCAGGCAGGCTTTAGCGTGATCCTATGCCGGAAAAGTGATCCACAGACGAAAGGAAAAGTGGAAAGCTTCGTCCGGTATGTCAAGGAGGGCTTTTTGCAGGGACGGCTTTACACCGGCATCGATTCCCTCAACAGCGCGGCATTGGAATGGCTTGATAAAGAGTGCAATGGCTCCATCCATGAACGCACACGAAAAGCCCCGCGGGAGTCGTTTCGTGAGGAATCCAAGCATCTTGAGAAGGTGCAGCTCGAGGATGTCAAAGTGGCAATTCGCGCTGTATCCGACAAGAATGCCGTGATTTACGGCTGGAGCAAATATGAGCTGCCACGATCACGGGTCAAGCAGTACGATCAGGTCCGTATAGAGGAAGTTGACGGCATGCTCATGTTCTATAAGGCGGACACCGGTGAGCTTATCCACAAATGCCGCAAAGCTGCGGAAGAAGGTGGAGATATTCCATATCAGAATGAAGACGCCGGAATGGCGACGGTTGGAGAAAGCGCCTTCCGCCGTATCTTCGGAGAGGTAGAAGATATTGAGAACTTTATTTCCATGCTCCGAGAGCAGAACAAGCGGTATGCCAATGTTCAGATGGCGAAGATCGTTTCACTGGCAAAAGCGTATTCTGTCGGGCAAGTGGAAGCGGCAATCCGGTATTGCCTGCGGGTAAAGATATGCTCGCTCAACGAGATTCAGGCATACCTATTGTATCGGTACGGTGTTGGCATAGGGAAACGAAAGCTAACGGAGAACGCTTTCTACCACTGTAAAAAACGGGCAGAAGAGATTGCGGAGGAACAACATGGCAAACTTGATTGAACTATACGAGAAAGCTCGGCTGTTGAATCTGCAGAACCTTGCCCACGGTAAGATCGATCTAAACCGGGAGACGGTATCCAATATCGATTACTTGGATTACATTCTCAGTGCGGAACTGGAGCTCCGCAGTCAGGCGGCGATCAAACGGAACAGGAATGCCAGTCGGTTGCCGCAAAGGGAATTTGATCCGTCGCGGCTGAAGCCGGGAATCGCATGGCAGGTGGAGCAGCTCGAATCTATGCAGTGGATCGAGGATGAACAGAATATCGTCGTCATCGGCAAATGCGACACCGGAAAAACGACGCTGGCGGCGCACATCGGACAGATGGCGCTGGTCCGGAGAGAGGCCGTGTATTACTGCAATATTGAAGAGTTTCTGCGGGTGATCAAAAACAAGGACAGTTCCCGTAAGACGGAAAAGATCTACCGCTACATGCTGGACTGTTCAGTAATCATCATCGACGACGTGATGTACGCCAACATCACACCGGAGAATCTGCCGATATTCTATCGGGCAGTATCTTTCCTTAATGAGGCACGCAGCCTCATCATCATTACGAACCGTGAACTGTCCGGTTGGGTCAGTGCCGCGGAGGATACACACCTGATGCAGACTCTGGTGGATCGCATCACGGCAAACAGCCAGATCATACGTCTGGGCTAACGGAAAGGAGGACGCCATAGGCGCTACCTCCGACAAGCTTGATACTTGAAATTGAGAATAACGCCCTTTTTGAGGGCAGAATATATGGGGCAGACCATTCCCAGCGTTTTTCCGGAAAGAGCAACTTTTCCGTGACGTTTCGCCTGCCGGGTAGGGGGAGTCAAATCTCTAGGCCTATTTTATCGGACAACGGCGCGGGGTCACGCGCGAAAAATCGGGAAATCAAGATGTGGGGCTGCTGCAATAGGATAAACAATGGTCGAGCAGAATGCGACAGCCATCATGTCAATGAAGAGGTGTTGGAGGCAACTTACCTCACCGCAATGCGAAGGCTCGTCGATAGTGCTGAAGAAGTAGTCGAGGTGGTAAGGGACGGCACTGAGCTCGCACTGGAACCGGAAAACAAAGCAGCAATGGAAAGGATCGATGAAGAAACCATTCAGCTGCAAGAAGCCGCGCTCGCACTGCACAAGGCAAAGCAGCGGATGGAAATCGGGGCTGTGGAATATGCATCACGGGTCAAAGAGTACAGTGAGCGTATGAAGGAACTGGAGGCAGAACGCAATGAGCTGCAAGGAACGGCAGCCAAATATGCCGAGGTCAGGATGTGGCTCGATACCTTCATAGAGCAAACGATGCAAAGTGATACGCTCACCACAGTTGATGGCACAACCATGAAAATGCTTGTCGACAGGATACACGTCAGGAACGACGGCATTGTGGTCGAATTCAAATGCGGCGTGGCAATCGAGCAGGAATATGTGAAATGAGAAAACGAACCGCCAGCGGAAAAGCACACCCCGTTGGCGGTAATCATTTTGGCGTTTTTCCATGGGTTTTCGTATCATTACGGCGCTCTTTCACATAAAAGAAACCTCTTTTGTCTGCCAAGACAAGAGAGGTTTTTTCTTGCTTTCTGGGCAAAATACAGGGCTAATAATAGAAAAACGGGCTTTGGATCGGTCGATTGGCTGCTACGGAGCTCGATTTTTTGCGTTCAGCGGCAGAAATTGCCCGAAAACACCGGTGTACTTTTTGAGTTTCTTTGCTCCGCAAAAAAAACAAAAGTGTTTAAGAGGTAGGACTTGAACCATAAAACCACGCAGATAAAGAGCCTTAAATAAGAGTATATCTGCATGGGAAGGCAGTGACAGGCTCAAGTTTTCCCTTCTGTTCGTTCCGGTTGAGATAATAGATTTTGTTTTGAAATATGCTGAAGCCTGTTGAAAATAGGGCGATTATGCGGAATAATAATCAAAACCTTGATGTGCCATTCACCAAGGCAGAATCAAAAACGGAGGAAGCCACGATGACTTTATTCATACAACAGGCTTTGGAAACTGATGATTGATAAGAAAATCAACAAAACCACACTTCGTCGTGAGGCAGGCATCACATCAAACGCCATGGCAAAATGGGTAAGGATGAACCTGTTGCAGAAGATCCGAACATCATCTATGATCCTTTCTGCGTATGCTCAAAAAATCTTTTCCGGTGTAAAAAAGTTCAATGCCAGCAACATGGCACAGTAAAGGAGTACGCCGACAGCAAGAATAAGCTGAAAGTCACGCCATTCTGAGTAAGAGACAGTTCGGAAGCCCAGCACGCAAAGATGACCCAACCCATAGGCGATGGGAATCAAAAGCAAATACTCTACCCAACGACGAAAGTGTTCTTTCTTACGTGCACCCAACCAGAGCGCACCGAGGATGATAAACAGAACAATGTTGATTATCAGCCAATAACCCAGAGAAAGCCCCGGCAGAGCAACCCAACCGCTGTTATCCGGATCCGCTTTACCATAGAGACACAACGAAGTGTTGCCGGAGCCGGCGTTGTCAAATTGCATGAAGTAGATTAAAAGCGGCCTGCTGTTATCCGCAGGTACGATCACTGCTTGCGCTCCGGGTCGCTTAAACATCCTGTCCCATGCGGAAGACCACGCTTCCAACTGATAAACTGTATTGCACTCGTCAGGGTCTTCAATATGTTGGAGCTTATAATTTGTGACTTTGCTGTTGAAAGAAATCGTAACTTCACCAACTCCGGTTTCTGTGACAGTCACCAAATCCGGTGTATATTCAAAATACTCCGGCGCAGTAAGAAGCGAGATGACTGCCAGCATCAGTGCCAGCAAAATAGCCACAGTACACAGAATAGTCTGTAGCTTTTTCATCAGCAGTGCCTTTTTCAGCCGCTTCAACGGTGCGGCATTGATATCCGGCTTCAACTGCACCTCAACCGGTTTTTGCAATTTTTCCAGCTCTGCACGACATCTCGGGCAGTCCTTAAGATGCTCCCTGACAAAGCTCACGGTATCATCAGATACCATTTCTTCTACATATAGCGGCAGAATGTCTTGGACAATGCTGCATTCATTTTTCATTATTGAAACCCTCCATTCCTTCCTGTATCTTTTTTCGCGCCCTGTGATAGGTAACGCACGCCCAGTTTTCCGTTTTGCCGAACAATGCTCCGATTTGTTTAAAGCTTAGCTCTCCAAGGGTTCTCCACATAAAGATCTCCTTGTACGGTTCATCCAGCCCATGGAGCGACCGCTGTATTTCCGTAACGGTTTCCTTTGAAAGCACGGCTTCCATAGGCCCGGATAGAAGGCTGTCGGGAACATCGGCGTCGGAACTTTCAAGGGGCTGTTCCCGTTGGAGCTTTTTAACGTGGGTGAAGTAACAGTTCTTTGCGATTTGACACAGCCACACACGTATATCGCAGTCCTCCCTGAAGCTGTCGATTGCGGAAAGTGCCTTGAAGAAGGTCTCGCTCGTAATCTCTTCGGCAATGGCCTCGTTATGTGACAGCTTGCGTATGTACAAATAGACGTAGCTGAAATGTTCCACAAAGGCTGCTTCAATGTCAATCATTTTTCGACCTCCTTCCCGTTTTATAGATTCAGGTTTCCCATGCGATTTAATTATACCATACGTGGACAGCTTTCGGTGAGTTTATTCGCCTGCCCGGTCTGTAATCTGCCCATCCTTCATCCTGATAATCCTGTCGCATCGTTCGGCAACGGAGGTGTCATGGGTGACGATGATCAGCGTTTTCCCCTTCTCGTTGCATAAATCCATTAGAATATCCATAACTCTGTCGCGATTTACAGCGTCGAGCGAACCTGTCGGTTCGTCCGCAAGGATTATCGGTTGGTCACAGACAATGGCTCTTGCAATGGCAACTCTTTGACGTTCGCCGCCGGAAAGCTGTTCGACCTTGCGATGCAGCTTATCCTGAATGAGAAGGCTTTCTGCTGCCCGATGGATACGTTCTTTGTGTTCTCCGCGCTTGATTTTCTTGTTGTATAACAGAGGAATTCGGATGTTGTTGAAAACGCTTTCCCGTTCAATAAGGGCAAAGTCCTGAACGACATAGCCGAAGTAGGAGTTCCGGAAATGGCAGAGAGCAGTGTCTGGCAAATTGGTGACATCCTCGCCATTGATAAGAATGCGTCCAAAGTCGGGATAGATAATCAAGCCCATCATATTCAGTAGGGTAGACTTCCCCGACCCGGAAGGTCCGATTATCGCAACCGAAGTGCCTTTATCCGCTGCGAAATCAGCCTGATTTACAGCTTTTACCACATAATTATTGGTTTGATAGCTTTTGCTTACCTTGTCAAGCATAATTGAGTACATGAGTTAATCCCTCCTTAAACCTTGTGAAAAACATATCTTGAACTGCCTGAATTTGACTGCCGAAATAATCGTTGCAACTGTAAGCACCGTGAGCACAAGAATTATGATATTGACCGGCGAAGCCAGCATGTTCCTTGACATAATCAACGCTATCCCACAGAGTGGAAGAATGTTGTAGCCTGCCGTAAACAGGAGCATTCGCATGAAGATATGCTTCCCGGACGCTCCGAACAGATGATGAATCGAATACGTTGGCATCATAAAGCTCAGTGACCGCATCATATTTGCCAGCATAGCTCCGATAAGAGCAACGGATGCTGAAATATAGAACAGCAGATAGGTTTGATGTGTTCTTGTGCCGCCTGCCTCGGCACTCGCTATGAAGGCTTCCATCGACTGAATTCCTACATAGACACCCACCGAATTAAAAAGCACGGTTCGCAATTCCACCAATTCAGCTTCTGTTGCACCGATGGCTATGAGGTGATCCAACAGCATTTCGCCGCTCGCCTGTGGGAACAGCCTGTTAATCAACATGTAGCTGTCTGTAAAAATGTACAGTGTCTTTTTCAATTCTTCTGCGTCTGAGGGCGCGTAGTAATAGGGATGATAAAGATCCATATCATCCGGAACGGCAGAATCGATTGCAAAGGTTTCTGCTGAAAGAGAAACGGTTTGCCCAACCTTCTCCTTCATGTCAGGGGATACGGCGATTACGGTTGATTTTTCGGGCAAAGGGCCGAACCTCGTAAGCTCCGAATATTTTCCGAAATAGATTATCACATTGTTGAAGCCGTCCCTGTCAAAGGGCAAGATAACATAGCTTCCGAGGATTCCTTCTGCAGAGAATGCCCTTTCAAAATAGTCCATAAAGGAAGCGGTACTGCCATGAGAGGGTTCTGAATATGCAGATGTCGGTTCATCCATTGATGACGATGGAACATTAAGGTCACAGCTCTTGATTTGAAGCAGCGAAACATCATTTGCAATGAAACGGGTAATCGCAGAGTTTTGACCGGACACATGTTTATAGCTGAGCCCAACCAGTATGCAAGTCATAACGGTCATTGCAGCAAGAAATCCGTACAGTACTATCCAACCGATTTCCTTGAATAAATCTGAAAGCACCTGTTTTAACAATGTCATGGCCTTTCCCTCCTTGAAACTGCTCTGTTGGTGCTTATGGCGCACACCAATGAAGTACCTGCCGACAATGCCGCAATACCGACCGTTATATAGCAAAACAGGCGATTCAAATCATGTTTTGACATGTAGGACAGTCCGCTGAACAGTATAACTGAAAAAACGCTGACAGCAACAGCTGCAATTAAAGTGGCGATTCCTAATGAGCCAAGCGTTATTTGCTTCATTGACAGACCGAAGATATGGCGAATTCGCAGGCTTTTAAGATTTTCCCTATACAGCATGACAATGCTATATATAAAGCAGAAAAACAACCCAACCATTGCACAAGCTACTGCACGCGTAACAAACCCATCGGACAGCATTCTATTCACTAATGCGAAAAATGAAAGCGGTCTTTGCACATGAAGAATTTCATAACCTTTGTCATCGAACAGCTTTAACAGCGAGTCAATCTCAGTTGCATCTGTTAAATACACTCCATCCGTTACTTCAGACATTGTTAAGGGATAAAAATAATCACAGCCTGCAAGTGCAGGGGGCAAACCTTCATCGCTGAATGTACCTAAAATTCTTAAATCAGCTTTGCCCGGAAACAATATGTTATCATTTGTATACGCGTCATTGAACGAGTTGCCTTCAGTCGTGTAGACTCCCTTGCCGCCAGTGGTTTCATCCTTTGCCTTTGAAACGCCAAGTGCGGACAACAGCCATCCGGAGTAGTCTGAATAGCCGCAACCGGCTGAAAAGGCATTTTTATGAATAACAGCTGCTTTTGCACTGTTTGCCCAATCGTCGATTTCCTGCATAAGATTCGCCGCATTCTGCGAAGAAGTCGGGTTCTCCATGCCCGGCTCCCAATTGGGGTCATTATAACTTTGACTGGCAACATTGATTGAAATTAGACCTTTCGCAGGGTTATATATGTAATCAGAGTAGATGATTGATACACCAAGCTCAATGATTATCAGTAACGCACAGGAAAGAGTTAAAACCATCAAATTTCTTTGTTTCATTTTTCCTCCTTTTCATTCGAATCGGGGCAACAAAATCGAACAATGGAGAGAACATCCATGTACGAGTCTGCGCCCCTGATCCTTTAGGTGAACGCAATCCGCTATGACCAAATACTCAAGGCATTTTATTTAGTCACATTACCAATTGAGTACGGCAGTGGCCACGGAATAGATTTGTCGCGGTGCGGTTGCCAGATAAATCCATATCTGAACTGCGTCTTATGCGGATTCGGAATAATTGAATCCGTATAAGTGTGACTCTTAGTCAGCAAACGAGAATCTGTCTGATCGGTGCCATAGGGGGTATAGAGTCTCCCGGTGTCATTGACAACATTACCAAGAAGGTCATACCGCCAATAGCGGATATAGCCCGCTTGTGCGTGCGCCCCATCATCGTTATAGGAAGGGCGGCACTGAACGTAACCATAGTAGTAAAGGGACATGTCTTCATGCGAATTCGTTGCATAGTTGGGGGATGCACTGCGAGCAGCGAAAGCCTGTACACAGAGAATACACAGCAAAGCAACGCTTGCGCACACGACGGTAATTTGTTTTGTTCGTATCATAAGGCCTCCTCATTTTTTAATATGTAGCATGTCAGGATTTTCTCAAAACACCTTACATGTTCGGACGGGGAAAGTGCAATGGCGCACACGCCCCCCTTCTTTGGTGTTGTTGGTTGATTAGCTCATCCAACAAAGCTTTAAGTATACCATACTACCACCCCCGGCATTTAGGGATTTCTCCCGCTATTTACTTATTAGACTGAGAAAAAGGGGGAATCTTACAGGAAAAATGAGAAAAAGAAAAATATATTTTTGAGAGGCTTTGCAATCTTGCCCCAGGTTGCCGTAAAAGCAATCGGGCAGCAAAAAAGCGCCGTCAAAGCAGACCGAACCCATTTACTGGTTCAG